>ENA-UPSA01000017-UPSA01000017.1-bioreactor-metagenome-genome-assembly--contig:-NODE-17-length-291955-cov-96.696437_pt1 | contig 291955 bp, 251 predicted proteins | sample MGYA00238183_ERZ773288 | MGnify/ENA primary metagenome ERZ773288 (study PRJEB29028, sample SAMN07631243) | bioreactor metagenome | isolation source: Switchgrass digestor | place: USA: Dartmouth... | reverse complement strand
CCAGAGGAGAAGCAGCTTACACCATTTACAAGATGAAGTGGCCTGTAAAGAAAGGTGGACAGCTGTACATCGTTGAGGAACAGGAGCCTGCCACGTTGTTCAACGCCTTAGACTCCATGGCAGCCATGACTCAAGTCCTAGCGCTAATTATGGACGGTGAGCAAGGTTATGACTGGAGAGGCAACTGGTGGCCACAGATGGGACGCTGGGTACCCACCACTGAGAACGGCAAGCAGGTCATCTATGAGAAACCACAGAAAATAACCCTGCAAGACGGAACACAGGTTGACATCTACATGAGGTACGATTTTGGCCTAAGACCGGGTCTTAAGTGGAGCGATGGACAACCTATTACCGCTGATGACTTTATCTTCGGCACATTGCTTTATCTGGCAAAGGACATGCCTGTACCGGGTATTGACCCCTACGACAGTGTAGCCAGGATTGAAAAACTTGATGATTACACAATCAGAGTGTACTTCACTGCTGTCGATAAAGAAAATCCTTACAACATTTACGCCAAGTACGGATTGCCACTTTATCCAAAGCATTGGTTTGAAAAGAACGTTCTTAAGACAACTGTGACATATCCGAAGACCATTGACTTTGTATTGAAGCATGATCAAGAAATGACTTATCTATCCGACGTTTCCTACACCCTACCTAGGAACTTAAAAGAGGTCATGGACAAGAACGTTGAAGCCATTGTAAACAGCTCCTACAACACGAAACCCATGCACACTGGGCCTTACAAGATTACCAACTGGGTGCAGAAGGGCTACATGGAATTTGTACCTGATCCAAACTACTTCTTAGGCCCTGGACTCTTCGATAAAGTCGTATTCGCCTTCAGAAGCGCTGAATCTGGTTTAGCAGAACTGCTCAGAGGTCAGCCCGATGTAGCCATCATGGGTGTTATCAACACACAAAACGCCAAGACGCTTTCTGCAAACAGTAACTTCCTAAAGCAGTACAAGCTCAACAGCATACCATCGGTGTTCTGGGAGCACTTCACCGTTAACTTTGACGATCCTAACAATCTACCTGATGCTCCAAAGCCAGGCGTAGCATACACCCACCCATTCCTAAGCGACAACAGAGTACGTCAAGCATTGTCCTATGCTATCAACCGCCAAGACATCTCCAACCGTGTTTACTACGGCATGAGACCACTGGCTTACTACCACGTGCTACCCGGCAGTGCCTTTGATGAACCATCCCTCAAGAATGTGTTCATATATGACCCAGGAAAGGCTGATACGTTGCTGAAACAGGCAGGTTTAACTAAGGGTACTGACGGAGTATACGCCAAAGGTGGAAAGAAACTCAGCTTGCTTGCTCAGACCACCAACAGAACTGACCGTATCAACACGTTGCAGATTATCCAGCAACAGTACAAGCAGGTTGGTATCAACTTAAGTATGCAGCCTTTGAACTCCTCTGACTTCTTTAACACAGTACTACCTCACAGAACATTCGAAATCGGCTTGTTTGCTTGGGGCCAGAGCAGTATTCTTGAACCAGGTGGAACCACCCTGTACATGTCCAGATACATCCCATCTAAGTCCAACGGTTATCAGGGACAGAACTACAGTGGTTTCCGTAACGCTGAAGCAGACGCCCTCATGAATAAATGGACCAGTTTTGACATGACTGAAAGAACAAAAGCTTACAAGGATTTCGGAAGACTCTACTTTGGTGTTTACATGCCAGAAATGCCAATCGTATGGCAAGATCAGCATGACGCCGTTAAGCTGAACATTGAAGGATACGATCTTGGATTGGACGTAGCAGCTCACACTTGGAACATCGCTTGGTGGTACAGAGAGTAGTCATTCATACTAATTTCTAAGCAACCTTTTCAAAGGGGAGCCCAAGTTGGGCTCCCCTCTTCTTTTTATCAAACGAAAGCCATGAAGAACATCAGTCTTGTGCTTTATAATGAAAAAGGTTATATGTCGCTGGTGAAACGCACATGTTCACGAAAACAAGTGTGATTTACAGGAGGTGCTTGTTGTGTTTAACATATCCCCCGAAACGCTGAAGCATTTGGAAGAGCTCGCCCAATTGGAGCTACCTCTGGGCTTGGAGGAAAAAATGCTTCAGGACTTGAACCACATACTGAGTACCTTTGAAGTGATAAGCGTGGTTGAGAAACCGCCCGAAACCGGCGTGGAACAATCAGCTTTCCTAAGAGCTGACCGGCCGCAGCCCTATACCGATGCATCCAGATTGTTTGACCCAAGCAGGCTCAAGAACGGCTTTCTCAGAGTAAAACCTGTGCTCGAAGACAAAGAGGAAGAGGGCTAAGGTTTATGAATATAAAAGAAGTTTTCACCAAAAGACAAAACGGCGAGATTACCTTCAAGGGTTTAATGGAAAAAACCATCGAAAAACTGGAACAAGACAAAGAACTACATGCTTTCCTTTATTTGAAGGACCCTTCTGAGCTTATACGAGAGGCTGAGGAGGCAGACAAGGCTTGGGAAAAAGGGGTTAGAAGACCCCTGCAAGGCATACCGGTAGCAGTAAAGGATAATATTTGCGTAAGCGGCATGCCCTGCACGTGTGCGAGCAAAGTTCTACAAGATTTTGTAGCCCCCTATGATGCGACAGTGGTCAAGAAATTAAAAGAATCTGGAGCCATCATTGTAGGTAAAACTAACCTAGATGAGTTTGCCATGGGCAGCTCAAGCGAAAACTCGGCTTTTGGACCTACCAAAAACCCCTTAGATCTTTCAAGGTCGCCTGGCGGTTCTTCTGGCGGTTCTGCAGCAGCAGTAGCAGCGGACATGTGCATGGTGGCTTTAGGGTCTGACACTGGCGGCTCAGTAAGACAGCCTGCTGCTTTCACCGGTATTATTGGATTCAAGCCCAGTTACGGTGCCATCTCCAGGTATGGTTTAGTTGCCTTTGCATCATCATTGGATCAAATAGGCATACTGGCAAAAACCCCTGAAGATGTCCTTCTTACCTCTTTTGTCCTCTTTGGGAAAGACCACTTGGACAGCACAACCACGGATGTTTTCATGGACTTTTCTCCCAAGGCAAGCGAGGTAAGGCGGATCGGCTTAGTAAAGGAAATTGATATTAGTGCGGTGGACCCACAGGTCAAAGAAGGTTATGAATTATTCGTGCAACAACTCTCTAAGGACTTTGACGTGGTGGAGGTCTCTATTCCGCATTGGGAAGAAGCTCTTGCTGCTTATTACTTCATTGCACCTGCTGAAGCCTCCTCCAATCTTGCCCGCTATGACGGTGTAAGGTATGGAACCATGGTGGAAGAAGAAACTTACTGGGACACAGTAAGGGAAACACGTAATCTACTAGGAGAAGAAGTAAAACGCCGCATACTACTGGGTTCTTTTGCCTTGTCAGCAGGTTTTAAGGACGCACTTTATGAAAAGGCAAATTACCTACGTCGCTGGCTTGTATTGGAATTCGCGCAAGCATTCAAAGACGTGGACCTTCTACTTACTCCAACCACCCCCACCCTGCCTTTCAAGTTGGGTGAAGTAAAAGACCCATTACAACTATACAAGGCAGACCTCTTTACCACGCCAGCAAACTTGGCTTACTTGCCTGCAGTTAGCGTTCCATTTAAAGCTACAGGCGAATCCTTTCCAGTGGGCTTGCAGTTTATTGCGCCCTTCGGACAAGACTACAAACTTCTTAGTTTTATAGGAGAGCTGGGGGTGAAAAGCATATGAATTTCAAGTTCGTAGCAGGGTTGGAAATACACGTTCAGCTTAATACAAAAACAAAAATGTTCTGCAGTTGCCCTACCGACGGACCAGACATTCCTAATACCCGTGTATGTCCCGTGTGCCTTGGATATCCAGGAACCCTACCTGTGCTAAACCGTGAAGCCGTTGTCATGGCAATTGCCTTGGGCAAAGCCCTCCACGGCCACATTAATAATATTTCTCGCTTTCACAGAAAAAACTATTTTTACCCCGATTTACCCAAGGGGTATCAAATAACACAAGGTGACGTACCCATCATAGAAAACGCCTATCTTGAGCTCTCCACAGGTAAAAAAATCCCCATAAAACGCATTCACCTTGAGGAAGATGCAGCTAAGAGTGTGCATGTGAGCAGCACCGGTAGGCTTTCAGGTGCAGAGGAGACTTTGCTTGACTTCAACCGCTCTGGCATACCGCTTATTGAAATAGTCACAGACCCGGTTTTCGAATCCCCTGAAGAAGCAGCCCTTTTTGTGGAAGAACTGCAAGCCACCTTGAGGTATCTGGGCATAAGCAACGCCCAGATGGAGCTGGGTCAACTACGGTGCGACGTGAATGTGTCTGTGGAACTGGACGGAAAGGAAGGCACTCGGGTAGAAATTAAGAACCTTAACAGCATCAGAGCCATCAGGCAGGCACTAAGCTATGAGTACAATCGGCATGTGGATGCCTACAAAAGAGGAGAGATCATACCACAGGAAACCCTGGCTTTCGACGAAAAGACAAATCAAACTCGTCCTATGCGTACCAAACAAACCTCAGAAGACTACAGGTATTTCCCTGAACCAGACTTGCCACCACTGGTGCTCACCAGTGATCTTTTTGAAGAAGCAGACAAGTACTCGGGTAGCTTCTTAGAAGCTTACAAGAATGCTTTGCAGTGGATAGGAAAAGAAAGTGAAGCGCGCACGTTGGCATTAAACAAAGACCAGTACCTAATGTATGCGACATTTGCAAAAGAGGGCTTTGATACAAAACTACTAACGCGGATAATCACCATTGACTTGCCCAACATATTGAGTGAAGTTGGCAAAGGCTGGAATGAAATAAACCAGAGTTACATAAGTGCCATTCTAAATCTGCAGCAAAGAGGAGAAATCACAGCAGCCGTAGCCAAGGACCTTCTCTGGCAAGCTGCCCGCGACATCGACCCGATAAAGTACGCTCAGGAGCATCAGCTCTTGGGCAAGAAAGACCTAGACTTAGAACAAGTAATTTCCGAAGTGCTAGAGCAAAATCCTGACGCCGTAGAAAAGTACAAGAAAGGAAATGTGAACGTGGTCAGTTTTCTCCTAGGGCAGGTTATGAAGAAAACTAAAGGCACAGCCGATCCTGGTGAAACAAGGAAACTCCTTGAAGAACGCTTAACAAAGCTTAGTGAATAATTCTTACCAGTAAAGGAGGGCTTCCTTCGTTCTGCAAGGCCCTCCTTAGTATGCTACTGCCTTTAGCCCGTACCACTTTAGCAGATATCTGGCCACTAAACTGAGAGTTGCTAAGTTCCACTTCCTCGCCGCTCAGTGTTACGTTGTCTAAGTTGCTCCCATTTACAGTTATGTATTTTTCGCTTTGCACGTTTAAATGGTTAATCTGACTGTCCTTCACTGCAACGTTCTTTGCACCTAAAAGCAGTTCACCATAATAACCACTGCCAACCTCAACGTCACACTCTTGGAAAAAAGAGTTTAAAAATGGCACAGTGGCTGTTTGAGTGCCACTGATTACCTTTAGATCCTGCTCATAAACTAAAGTTAACGTTGACGTTTGCAAAGTCAAAGCCTTTCCATCACCAACATCAATCGCACTACCCGTGCAGTTATATATCTTTTGAAACTGCTCCACTGGCTTCGCCTCCGGTATTCTTTTCCAAAGCACAACACTTGGTAGCAGTTGTTTCATCCCATCGTCAAATTGCGTGATTTTAATGCCCTTTTCCCCAACGCAGTGGTCATAACTGGTGTAGTAACAATGTGAACCAGTCTGAAACATCAAATTACTGTATTCGTAACCAGGGGCTCCAGTTTTTGTCCCTTCGCCAGCATAATAAAAAGAATCTTTTTCGTAGGTGGTTTTCATGCCCCTCCAGCCCACAAATACTATAGTTCTGCGCGTAGAGGAAACATACATGTTCCCCTCATCAATAGCTGGTTGCCACAACGATTCAGTCCAACAAGGCCTGCCGCAGGACAGAAGTTTTGACGAGCCATAGAAGTAAAATTTTTCAGCTGCCACATCCCCCAACAAGCGACTACCATAGTCCATAGAGAAAGTGGAGCTGGCATTTACTACAAAAGATGGTACCCATTCCACTGGGAAAGTCCGTTCCATGTCCTCATACTGGACTGCTACTGCTTCTTCAGACCACAGAAAGCTGCAGCCATTGAAAAAGCTAAGTTTCTCACCATTTTTAGTGTTGTACATATGTTCAGCTACGTCCAAGCATTCCTCTATACGCAGCCGCGCCAAGGCTTTTTCCTCAAGCATCCTTTCGTGAACTACGCTAAATGCTGAAGCGCTTAAGGTGACAAGCACCATGCTGCATACGAGCATCACGGAAAACAAAGCAGTACTACCGGGTAAGTATTTCCCAGTCATGACTAACCCAGCCACCCGGTGGCATATCAAAAATAAACCTTTGAGGACCAAAGATTTGCCGTTCCAACGGAGTACCTTGTTCTGTAATCAGAATCTGTAAGGTTGTTGAACTCTTTACGGTTTTTCCTGCCTTGTGCAGCTGCACGGAGGCCAGGTTCATGTAGCTTAAAAGAAGCAAAAAGAGAAGGCTGGAAGCTGATAAAGCCAGCAGGACTTCAATTAAGGTAAAAGCCGAGAAACTCTGGTTCCTGTTATGGAATGATCTTTCCAATGCACCGTTACCGTGGTTTCTTTGAAGTTACTTTCACAATTAGAAATTTGCTCTGCTGAAGCACCCAAACTGGAACAGCCCCGCGACACGGTTCTTCGCACGTCGTAGTCCACGTCACTACCATGGACCACAAAATTAGTGGCAGTTTCCGAGTACCAAGGTGCATTGTAAAGTTGCTCGTACATTATAGAGGAAGCCACATTCCTTTCTTTCACATAAGTATGTACGGTTTGGGCATCCCCGGTAGCGCCAAGCAGTAACAGGCCTGCTAGCAGGGCCAGAACTAATGCTATGAGCACCTCTGCATAGGAAATACCCATGTTCTATACTATAATACCACTATGAAGGTGTTTCTTTTTAAGGGGGATTTAACCACCCTGAGCGTAGACGCCGTGGTAAATGCGGCAAACGGTGTAGGCCCCATGGGTGGCGGCGTTGCATATGCCATAAAGAAATGTGGCGGACAGGAAATTGAACAAGAAGCCATAAAACGCTGTCAAGAAGAAGGTCCGTTTAAACCTGGTCAGGTTTACGTAACCAGCGGCGGCAAAAAATGGAAGTACGTCATCCATGCAGTAACCATGACGTACCCTGCTGAACCGGCTCACTATGACTCCACTAGCGAAGCATTAGCAAAAGCCATTAAAAAGGCAGTAGAGCTTGGCATGGAAACCTTGGCAGTGCCTGCATTGGGCATGGGCGTGGGTGGCCTTGAGCCGAAACAGCTGGCGCAAACTTATGCCAAAGTACTAAGCTCACTCAAAGCTGAGCCCATAAATCTGGTGGTGGCGGCTTTCGACAAGCTCTTTCTCATGGAGCTTATCAATGCGTTGGATTAGCTGGCTATTGATACTGGTTTTGCTTTTGGGCAGTGGCGGCTATTTTTACTGGCAGCGCCTGGAAAGCAGCAAAGTCGTTTATGTGTTTTTACCCGAGGTGCCAAGTGCCACCATAACACCTTGGACAGCAATAACCCCTGCCGACAGGACTGTGCTTTACAACACCAGACGTGGACTTTTCAAGTACGGCAAAACCATTACCGCTAATTCAAGCTGGGAAAGAGAGGCTATTCCAGATTTAGCCCTTAGTGCAACTTCCACCGATAACATACACTGGACCATAAGCGTAAAGTCTGACATCGTTACGGCATCTCAAATCATTAGCACTTGGAGTGAAACATTAAAAAGAGGTGACCCCACCGTTGTTGGAAAACTTTTCTACTATATAGAAGGTGGGCAAAGCTACAAGAACAACACAGGTCCTTTTAAGGGGCTTTCAGCCGAGACACCAAGCACCCTTCATGTGGTCACAGCATTTCCCCTTAACCTTCCCCTGTTACTAGCTGACCCCGTATTTTCCGCATCAGCAACAACGGATATAACGTATGAAAATGGTGTTCTTTTGAAGGGTGAAATGCGGATCATATTTACCAACGAACCTGAGAAAGCTGACATAGCATGGTTTGAAGAAGGTACTGATCATTTCTCTGGGACCTTTGACTATGCTGTTTCCTCCACTGTTTTGCCCACGGTTTCTACTACCTCATTGTGTCCTAATGTTCCTGTGGCAGACCTTAGCCAAGTACAAATACTGACTCCAACGGTGTTTTATGTGCCGCCTCAGAGACCATCTGAGGGCAAAGTTAGTTTATACCCGTGGCAGCTGGATTACCCAAGTGAGGAAGCGTTTAAGTTGGGCATGGCAGTACTACTTAATGATCCCAAAGTGGCATCCGCCACCCAAAGCTTGAAAGAACTCATGGATAAGAACCACATTTACGTAGCGAACCCACAGTGCTTCAACTTGAAAGCACACTCGCGCATAAGCGGTTTGAAAACGCACTTGGACATATTGGATTTTACAGAAATGACAAAGAAGGTGTGGTGAACCGCCCATGTCAAAGTACGAGGGGCGCAGGGCAACCGAGGACGACGTAGTGGAGCTCGCGCAGTGGGCCCCTTATCCGCCTAACAGAAGGACATCTTTTATTCAAAGTCTGCTTAACTACGTCAGGGTACCTTACACCAGGGTGGTCGTAGTTGAGAAAGAAGGCACGCTGGTTGCTTTCGCTTTACTTTGGCTAAAACACTCTGCAGTGACACAGACTATTACCGCTGAAATCAAGGACCTCGTGCTAAGAGACCCCTCAGACCGAGGAGCACTGGAAGTGCTCCTTGAGACTTGTGAGCAAGTTGTAAAGAACATGGGAGCATCGGAAATAGAACTTTATTGTGAAAGTTTGGATTTACATGAATTTGGTTATAATAGTTTTAGTAGTTTCTGGAGGAAAGGGGTGTAATTTTGCATGGAAAACAAAGATATGACCGCGAAAGAGGCTCTTAATTATGCCATCCACGCTGAAATTGAGGCTAATGAGTTTTACTTGGAGTGGTCACTCAATACCAGCGACCCGGCAGCCAAAAAAGAGCTGCAGGATCTGGCAGACTGGGAGGCACAGCACCGTGACCAACTAACGAACATTTATGAAAACAGATTCAACGAAAAATTCCATAGAATCCCCAACCTTACGGTGGAACCTGCCCTAAGAGTAAAAGCCGACGAGTTTAAAGATGTTTACAACGTGCTTCGCATCGCGTCCACCGCATACCTTACTGAGCTTACCTCAGCGGAGTTTTACAGCGACATGGCGAAAAAGTTTGCCGAAGATGAGGAGCTTAGTAAAACCTTTAGTAGCCTGGCTGACATGGAAAAGAGCCACATGCAGCTCATGTTAAAGCGTTACCTGAGGCTTAAAGAGGACTTATCTGGCCCCCTAATGCTGTAAAAAGAGTCAGTTTAGTTTTGATTAACGCTGTGCAAAGTTGAGTGAGTACAGAGCAAATCAGTTAAGCGAGGGCAGGTGGGGTAGCGACAAGAGCCTGCCCTTTCCATTTTTGGCTTGCCTTGTATTGATACGCTTTCTAGACCCACGGGCAGCTCTATGGCGCATCGTTTCATAGTAAACGTAGAATACCTTGATAAGGAAGACCTACAACACCTTAGGCAGTCCACCAGAACTTAAGGCGCAAGTAAAACGGTTATTTCAAACTTAGAGGCAGTAAAGATCTCACGTAAGTCATATAGTTGCTACCATCTTTGGAAGTATGCCCCCCACTCATCATCGTTTATCTGCAGCGGCAGCAGCTCCTCACTGACCAGCTGCTCCCAAAGGCTTGCTAAGAATTGGCGTCTCCTACTACTGGCTACGGCAGTTTCTAGCATGGTATTGTACTTTGTCCTTCAGTATGTATGTTCAAACCGTGCCCTTTGAGAGCTACTACAAGAATCAAAAATGACTCTCACATCGGGTTTGTTCAAGGAGCTACTAAAAAGCGCGTGCAGAGAACCTAATCTTCTACTACCGGATGATCATAGCCAGGTAATTGATCACCGGTATTCTCATATCCAGTTTGCTCTCCTCTTCACTGATAAGAGTTACCAGAGCACCGCAGAACATAAAAAACACTGAACACTTAAAGCACAAGCTAAATCCCATCATGAGTGGGTCAAACACCAATGGCAGTGGTTCTGCTGAGTTTCTGCAAAATGGCGAATAAGGTTTTATTCACACAGCACACTCTCTGGGATACTCAAAAAGCCCGTTCTGGAAGATGTGCGTCTCTTTGTTCGCAAAAGTGGTAGATACGCCATTCTTGGCAAAAATGGGTATGGTAAATCCAAGTTTCTTTGGGATCTATTCTTGAACTTGAAGCAACGCTCCAAGGAAAATGTTTACTACTAATGATTCCATTAAAGGGTGGGAAGATATGAGAAAGAAACACTATAAGGGTGAAATTTCGTATAATGAATTAATGATTGAAAACTTGTCCCATCCTAGGAAATTTGGGCAACCGAGGAAACAGTTTTTAGCGATGACTAAAAAGTTCAGTCGCCTTATGCCGTAACTACCCTAATCTCATTGTTAATAAGTTACGTACAGGAAAGACGACATTTCTATCCCGTTATCACTTCACATCATAAATTACTAACTCAAAAAAAGCTTTACCTTTCAAGCTCCATCACATTCATCAACTCATTTCTCCTGAAACCAAGCCGTTCAAATAAACGAACAGACTCCTCACGATCTACAGGAACATCATCTAAGAGCTTTTTTAGTCCCAGCTTATTCCAAGCATAATCTATTAACAACTTAAGAGCTTCCTCCCCATAACCTTTATTGCGTTCTGCTGCTTCAATCAGAACTTCAATCCAGCCAAATCCATTTTCTCTGCTATGGTCGTCTGGAAAATGAATGCTCACTTCTCCCACAGGCTTATTATCAGCATTTCTGACTACGTAGGCGTAGCAATTCCCTTTTGAGTTCCAATAATCCCACCAACGCAAAGCTTCTTCTTCCGTCTGCGCATATGTACACCCACCATTGTCACCATACCCTTGGTTGTAAGACATGGTTTCTTCGTCTCCAATCAGAAACCGCCGATATGCTAATTCATTTGCTGTAGGTACGTATAATCTAACCAGATTCATTAAATTCTCCTTACTACATTTTTTAATTCACTTCAAGTAAGACCCGCTTTTAATCCTATGTCATGAATACATTATCGCTAGAAACTAAAAGCTCCAGTCCCTAAGACCAGAGCTTAAGCCATTTTCTACACTACTCGGGATCATTTCTGAGTCCGTCTTTTTCTGAACTCTTCTTTACCCATTTTTGCCCCAGTTAGGCTTTTTTGCACTCTGAAGGCATTGGTCTTAAGTCCTTCTTTTCTATGCAGGTCTTATTCCCATTCAATGGTTCCAGGCGGCTTTGAAGTGATGTCATAAACCACTCTGGAAAGCTCTGGGATCTCGCTTATGAGCGTGCTGGCAACTGCGTCTAAAAGCTCAGGTGATGCTTTGTACCAATCAGCGGTCATGGCATCCACGCTTTGGACCATTCTCACAGCAAGCACCCAGCCATAGTGACGTGCATCACCTTTTACACCCACACTCTTCACGCCCGTAAACACTGGAAAGGCTTGCCACAAATCGTTGTAAACGCCCTTTTCCTTCAACACCCGCTCTAACACGCTGTGGGCACGACGCAGAATGTCCAGGTACTCCTCCTTCACGGGGCCCACTACGCGCACAGCAAGCCCGGGCCCGGGGAACGGGTGGCGCATCAGAAAGTCATCAGGGATGCCCAGCCACCTTCCCATGTTCCTAACCTCATCTTTATAAAGCCACCGCAAAGGTTCCAACAGCTTCAGCCCCAAACTCTGGGGTAAACCCCCAACGTTGTGATGAGATTTTATGACACTGGCTGTGCCTTCTCCGCTTTCCACCACGTCAGGATAAAGGGTACCTTGAAGCAAAAAGTCAAAATGCCCCAAATTCTGTGCCTCTTCTTCAAACACTTCAATGAACAGGTTGCCAATGATTTTTCGCTTTTCCTCGGGGTCAACCACTCCGTCCAGCGCCTCCAAAAAGCGCTGCTTGGCATCTACAACTTTCACCTTGAGTCCCAAGTGCTTTCCCAAATTCCTTACATGAGCTTCATCCTCAGCCCGCTGCAGCCCCGTATCAATGTAGAGACACTGCAGCCTGCCACAGCCCAGCGCTCTGTGAGTGAGCACCGCGGCAACGGCAGAATCCACCCCACCGCTAAGCGCACCGAGAACCATGCCGTTTTCACCAACAGTTTCCCTGATCTCTCTGACGGCTTCACTTACGTAATCGGTAATGTTCCAGTTTGCTTGAGCATCAACCACACCAAAAATGAAGTTTTTCAGTATGGTAATGCCAAATTCCGTATGAGCTACTTCTGGATGAAACTGCACACCGAACAGAAATTGTTCCTTTTGAAATGCTGCCAAAGGGCAGTGCTCCGTACTTGCACTCACTTCAAATCCGGTGGGCAGCTCCAGTACCTGATCACCGTGGCTCATCCAAACATCTTGCTCGTTCGGCGTACCAGCGAACAGCGGCTCGGGTTTTTTTACAACAAGTTTGGTTCTACCGTATTCCCCACCGGGTGCAGGACCAACTCTGCCACCCAGCAGATGTGCCATGAGTTGAGCCCCATAGCAAATCCCCAGCACAGGCTTACTAACTCTGCTGAAAAACTCTGCTGGTAGCTGAGGTGCCGTCTCATCGTAAACTGATGAGGGACCTCCCGAAAGCACAACAGCTTTTACCAACGAATCTTCAAGTACTTCCTCCCACCGCCAAAAAGGAACGATTTCCGCGTAAACGCCCAAATCCCTGATGCGGCGGCTTATCAGATGTGCGTACTGCCCTCCGAAATCAATAACGGCTACGCCTTCACGTTTCATGACAGAATTAATCCTCCAGGGTGTAGTTGGGAGATTCTCTGGTAATCTGCACATCGTGGGGATGGCTTTCTCTTAAACCGGCATTGGTTATCTTCACAAACTTTGCCTTCTTTTGAAGCTCCTCAATGCTGGCTGCACCCACATAACCCATACCAGAACGTATGCCACCGCAAAGCTGGAACACCACATCATGTACGGAACCCTTGTAAGGCACGCGACCTTCCACGCCTTCAGGAACAAACTTTGAAGCATCCTCCTGACTGTAGCGGTCAGCAGAACCCTGCTTCATGGCAGCCAAAGAGCCCATGCCGCGGTAAGTCTTGTAAATACGGCCTTGGTAAATCTCCTTCTCGCCCGGACTTTCTTCAGTCCCAGCAAATAAACTGCCTATCATGACCGTGGACGCTCCAGCAGCCAGCGCTTTTACAATGTCACCGGAGAACCTGATGCCACCGTCTGCTATGATGGGCACGCCCAGTTTTGCTCCTTCCTCAGCACATTTCAAAACGGCACTGAGTTGAGGCACGCCTATGCCTGCAATGACACGGGTGGTGCATATGGACCCAGGCCCAATACCGATTTTTACGCAGTCAGCACCAGCCTCAACCAAGTTCCTCACACCATCAGCAGTGGCTACATTGCCGGCAACCACCGCTACCTTGGGAAACTTGCTCTTAACTTTCTTTACTGCTTCCACAACATTTCTGCTGTTTCCGTGTGCTGAGTCCACTACGAGCACGTCCACATCTGCATCCACCAAGGCACCGGCGCGGTCCATCATTTCTTTGCCCACACCCAAAGCCGCACCTACAAGCAAACGGCCTTTACTATCTTTGGCTGCATTTGGATACTGGCTTCTCTTTTCCAAGTCCTTAATGGTAATAAGTCCCTTTAAATAGCCCTCTTCGTCCACAAGTGGAAGTTTCTCAATTTTGTGTGCCTTAAGTATTTGGCGAGCCTCTTCCAAAGAGGTGCCCACGGGAGCCGTCACCAGGTTTTTCTTGGTCATCACATCTTCAATGAGCTGAGTAAAATCATCTTCAAACCGTATGTCACGGTTCGTAATAATACCCACCAGCTTACCTTCCACTGTGATGGGTATGCCAGAGATGTGATAGTGTTCCATGAGCGATAAGGCATCAGCTAATGTGGCTTTCGGATCTAAAACCACCGGTTTGTAAATGATACCGAACTCCGAGCGTTTTACCTTGTCCACCTCTTCTGCCTGACGGTCAATGCTCATGTTCTTGTGGATGATACCGATACCGCCTTCGCGAGCCAGAGCAATGGCAAGGCGTGCTTCAGTAACCGTGTCCATGGCAGCGCTGATCAGTGGGATGTTCAGTCTTATGTCCTTGGTCAAGTTTGTGCTGATGTCCACATCCTTGGGCAACACCTCAGAGTACTGGGGCACCAGCAGCACGTCGTCGAATGTTAACGATTCTTCGTAATATGATGAAGGCATAAATTCACCTCCAAGGGGTTTCCATATATTATACAGCAGCAAAGAAACGCCGTTCACATGTCACTGTTGTGAAAAAAACACTTTGAACCAGGAATCACAAGCAGTTCAAGCTGTCACAATTATGCCGGTGCAATATTACATGAATGCTCTATAACTGTTGAACTGTTGTAACATATATGACCCAAATGATATAGAATATGTTTTATACTTAAACACGTAAACGTGTGTGGCATGCGTCACATTAATTGCGTGTATATATACAATGACAACAGGACTGTGAGGACTTTTTAGGTGTGGTACGATGAAAAACTTGGCCAGGTTTTGGGTAACATCGCAGGAAACCGCGTAGGGATATGGGGGCAGCACGGAAGTGGAAAGACATTCCTTTTAAAGAAGTTACGTTCTAAGCTGGATAAATCTTTTTACGTTCACATACACTCGTTCCGCATGCCACTGGGAGAACTTTACTGGAGCATACTGTCTTCCGATTGGGAACAAGCAAGTCACCTGGACGAGAAATCCTGGTCAACATTTCTAAGATACATTGCCGCGGATGAAGTGCCAATCACCATAACAGCAAAACCGAATTACTTAGTGGACATTCAAGCCATAAAAAAGGATGTGCTTTTAAGTACGCTGACACTGTTAGAGGCATTTAACATAAAAACACTGCTTTTGGATCAACTTGACCCCACTGAGCTACGTGGTTCATTAAAACACCTCTTACAGGAACTACCAAAAGAAGGCATAACAGTTGTTGCCACGTCCACCTACAAAGACGTTTTCGAAGAGCTGGGCTACCCCGTGGTGCCCATGCGTGAGATGGAGCATGAGCAGGAAGATACTGTAACACAGTTCATGGAGATCTGGAGTGATCTTACTAAAAAAGAAGCCGAAAGCCTTGTGGAAGAATCCAAGGGAAATCTGTTCAACGCACAGCTTCTCAAAGAAAGAAACGCGCAAAACCTTGAAGAAATAATCGTGGAGGAGAAAGAAAGAAACGCAGAGCTTTTTAGTGCTTTAGCTCATCTGTATGTGGGAGATATTTGGTTTAGCCCGTTAATTAAGAAGATAGTTGAAGAGAGCATCCTTGATAACAAATGCTCTTTACTGGATTCACCGTTCATAATTCAAGAAGACCCGCAGTACCGCTTTCTTTCGCCTGAAGTAAAAGAAATGGTTTGGAAGCTCGGCGAGCTTGACAAAGATTATGTGCACCTGTGGTGGGCTAAGGAGCTAAGCAAATTAAACATTCCAACTTACTGGACCCGCATAGCACATCTGTTCGCTTATGGAAAACAGAAGCGCAGCGAAGCTTTTGCACTTCTCATGGCGTCCAGAAAGGAATACAACTATCCCAAGGCAGCGTTATTGCTCGAGGAAGCTCTGGAGCTGTTTCCAGAACTGGACGGTGCAAAACGCAAACTGTCAAACATCTACTATTCCCAAGGTAAGTACAAAGAAGCACTTTCCATGCTTCAGCAGATTAAGTCTCCATCGCTGTTTGACCAGGCATACAAAGTGAGGTTGTACGTGCTGCTGGGAATGAACGAAGAAGCCACTGAACTTGGCGAGTTTCTACTAAGTCACATTGAAAATGTGAGTCCATTTTATTGGCCTGGTATGCTGTCTGATTTAGCTCCTTACATAATGTATGTGAAAAATGTGCCTCGTAAAGTTTACGACTACTATGTGCGCTTATCCTCCAGTCACGTCAGGGTTCCCGTAATGCATTGGGGTGCTTTTCTTAATGCGGTAGGAGTTTCCTTAGATTATTCCATGAAATATGAAGACGCCATTGAGTTTTATCAAGAATCCATGAAGGTGCTTCAAGGAACATCGCGTTTCGAAGTCTTGGCACGGCCTGTCATAAACGAATCTGCCATAAAGACCGTCATACACGGTTCAAAGACAATTTTGGAAAGTAAGGAGCGTTTGGAGAGTCTAATTCCCAGTTTATCCAGTTTTGGGCAACAAGGATTCTGGCAAACACTGCTCAATAGTCTCCAAGAATTCATGTCCAGAGGGGCTCTGCAAAAGTACGTGAGGGAACTTGAAGAGAGCACCAGAGTTCTTTTGTCCTCAACTTACCGGTACGATGGGTACATGACCTTGGCTTGGCACTACACCAGTGTGCTGGACTTCAACCTTGCTGAATGGTTCCTCATTTTAGCATCAAAGAATGCGTCTTCAGAAACTGAGAAGCTGAATACCAAAGTATTATGGACCTACCTAAGACTGCTTGAAGGTAAGGAGGTAGAAAAAAGCGACATTGAGACCCTATTAAGCCGCTGTATGGAATATATGGATAAGGGAATCAACGCCGGTACGTTGGTCTCTGTTTTACTCATTACGCGGTGGAATCACATACCGCCTCAGCTTCTTGAACATTTAGATTCCAGTCCGTTCGAGGAATCATTAGGGATGCTTGCCAGTAATCCTGATAACTGCTCTAATGCCTTCAGGTACATGCTCAGGTTGTGGCGGCGCTGGGAACGTCTTTCCATGTCAAATCTGGGCATGATCATTTTCAGAAGCGCGTGCGAAAACACTAACAAGACCATGCTTAAAACGCTGGCAGATTGGATACTTCAGGAGGTGCGTGCACTGGATTACCCCCAACTTACTGCTTATTGGCAGGAAACTTACCGAAGCCTTGCTGCTGTGTCTCAGTGGAGCAGTTTACTAAGCTGGCACCTTAATCTGCAGGAGATTACTAACGTGGAACAGCTCGGAGGTGCCCTGAGTTACATCTTCCAATCCTATTTTGGACACGATTTCTTTGCAAGAATTGAAAGCGGAACACTGAACTTAGAAATTGGCGACTACCGGGTGGCAAAGAAATGTCAGAACTCCATGGAAAAAGGATCTGTCATCCACATCCGGGTATGGTACAACACACTAACTGACCCCATGGCGCCACAAGTCCTTGACCTACTCAGCTACAGTCTGGAACAGCTTAACACAAAACTCTTTGGGATGCAGGATTCTCTGACTGGCTTGTTCAACAGAACATACGGCAACCAGCGTTTAGCAGAAGAGTGGGAACTTTACCTTCGTGGCGGCCCCCACTTCAGTGTCATGTTCCTGGATCTGGACGGTTTCAAAGAAGTGAATGACACCTTTGGACACGAAATGGGGGATAAGATCCTTGCAGAATTCTCCAAATTTTTGCGTTCATCCTTGAGGGCAACCGATGTTGCCATAAGATGGGGAGGAGACGAATTCTTGGTCATTCTTCCTGGCACGGACATTGAAGAAGCTGCTGCCATAGCAGAAAGGCTTGCTGCCCAAATGACGCACAGGAACACCACCCTGGGAAGACCAGTCACCGCCAGCATCGGTGTAGCATCAATTTCTGAAGCAAACTCTGTTGAACAATTGGTTGAATTAGCAGATCAGCGCACTTATTTGGTAAAAGCCGAAAAGAAGAACCGCGTTATGGAGCAGTAACCTCTGATAGCTCCTCATCAGTAAGCACTTTTTTAAGATCAAGCACCAGCACAATGTCGCTATCATGGAGAAAGCTACCAACCAAGAACCGCTTCACTTCCTCGGGCAGTTCCAACGGAAGCGGCTTTAGTTCCTCCACGTCTTCAATGTTTCTCACGTTGTCTACCAAAAAGCCCACGGGACGCTCGCTGTCCAAAACCAGTATTTTGTCCCCCTGACTGGGGTTTGCCTGCAATCTCAGACCCAGATCAATAACAGGTAAAAGCTGCCCCCTGAGTGCCATCACGCCGAGCAGCCAAGGTTGCGCCCCTGGTATGGACCTTAGGTCTTCCTTCAATACGATTTCCTTCACACTAAGCAGTTCACTGGCATAAATCCGGTCGCCCAAATCGTAAGTTATGTAACGCACTTAAAGACACCTCCATTTCCACAGTTGTCACCCGTCATCAAAGAATAAGCTTTGCTACATCCAATATTAACCTACCATGTTTAGAGAGCCAATCAATCAAAATAATAACGTGCTTACTTGCCGCCCTCCTGTATAAAACACTGATTATGGTGACCCTTCTGTAGAGTCCTCCTCAGAAAACAGGTAATTCACTGTAATCCTGCTTACTTCAGCTGGTTTGGTATGATCAATAGAATTAATTTCAAACTTCACGTTGAGTTCTTCAGGAGGCAAATTCAACACGTTTAGAGAAATTTCATATGATTCAGTAACATTAGACGTGTTTTCAAAGGCAAAACTAAAAACAGGTGAACTCCGTGTCCACACTTCAACAGAAACGCTGCCGTTTTTACTTAGATCAAAACTCAAAGTATTCCAGCCAGCTAGCTTATCAGGATTAAGTCGTATCGTTGTGCTTGTTTCTACGTACTTTGTGAAGGTAGACGGACCAGATCCTGGAGACGAAGGACCAGAGTCATTTAAAGTTACATATATGATTCCCGAACTCACGCGAAAAAGAAAGCCCCAATCGTAAAAAGTGTCATTCCCACTGGCACTCAACGTGATAGTACCGGTAGTACCATTGTAGTACTTCTCCGGACTACCATTAGCATACCAAACATTGGGCAAACTGCAATTAGGAGTCCTTACAGCTGCTACTGGTTCTGTCCCAACGTTAGAGGCTGACTTAGCATACCAGTAATATATGATCGCAACTGGTCCGAGATAGTTAGAACTTTCAGGTTCAGCATATATGGTAATTGTAGAATTACTCGGAACTCTTAAATAAAGTAGATACCAAAAAGCACCAGTGCCTGATATCTTTAGTGTCGAGCTTGTCGCCGACTCAAGAAACTGAACACTACTGGGAGGGGTGGCGTTCGGACATGCCTGACCATATTGATCATTAGGATAAGCATAGAAAGAAGCAGATCCACCAGCGTTGCCTGGGCCAGTTGAAACAGTCGTTGGGGTTGTGTTTATTGTGTTTGTGATGCTTTCGCTGTACAGGGTGTACTTTGCTGTTTCGTTAGGAGGAAGATTATCTGGCACAGTTGGGTTGCTCGAACCTGGATGACCAACTTTGGAAACAAAAGAGCTCAAGCTAAAACCGTAAGTACTATTGGGTACATCCACAGTGACAGTTCTGATGATCTTCTCGTCTTTGGGTTCCAATGACGTTTTTGTCGCTGTCACGCCAAACTTCTCGGTGTAAACGTTTTTCGGCCCATTGCCCACTGACAATGTTGTTTGCGCAATGTTGGGTGCGGCATAAATAAGCTCGGAACTTAGGGAAGCCCTACTAAGAGAAGCAAGAGCCGGCATCAGGCCCATTCCAAGTAACCCTACTAAAGCCAATGCCATGATGACTTCTAACAGAGTAAAACCTCTTGTTTTCTCTTTAATCATGCGTTGCCGCCTTTCACTATCATGCTCTTCTTACAAGAAGAGCAATATGTGTTTGGTGATAGACCCTTCTGGGCATTATATCAGCTAATATATCTTCTTAAGAGAAATTGCTATGGCGCACCTGCGTTCGATTCTTCTTTGTAAAAGATTCTTACATCAGTGACCTGCGCACGTCTCTTGTTATCAATAGGAGAAGCAGTTATGGTAAGTATTAAATTCTCAGGGCCCAAACACAACGGTTCCAAATAGATCTCTTGATCTCCTTTACCAAAAGGACCAAAACTGATGATGTTGTCGCCCGAGTTCATATCATTAGCGGTACTGTCTCCACTTTGCAGGCTAACACCAGCCACAGTATTGTCACCCACTTTAAATGTGACTTTTTCCCAGGCAACCCACTTCTCGGACGGCACCATGGTTATAGTGGTCGAAGTCTTGGCATATGTAGGATCGTTAGTTGTAACTTTCTTAGGTGGTACTGTTATTCGAACCCATCCATCATCGTTTTCCAAGCGTGCCACCACCACAACTTTCACATAACGGGGTGGGAACAACCAAGCTAAAAATCCATCCGGTCTTTTGAAGATAAAAGGCTTATTTGAGTTTCCGTTAATTAACACTTCATCACCCCATGAGATTAAGTCACGTAAGGGTGAAAACAAGCTGCATCTACCTGGAGAAAATAAATCCAACAGTGACTTATGTGCGTACCACTCAACATCAACAAAACTAGAGACTGCACTCCACCCCGAACCAGAAATTGCTTTAATACCACTATATTCCAGTTCTATGTTCTGGTTTTCCGCAAGGGGACCTACAACAATACTGCTGTTTATGAATTTATCGCCACCAGATCTTATGGTTACCGTCTGAGCCAATTTGCTCTGATCAACAGATTTCTGAATGTTGTCTGTGACAGTATCATAATTTCTGCCCAGGTATTTAAACCACGATGCCGCATTTACACCTGAGCACTGATTCTCCTTGTTGGGAATAGGAATAATATCAACCTGCGTACCAGTGTCCATGGCAGATACCACCAAGTTTACTACATCAGTGTCTTTAGTATCGTACTTTGGCTCTTCAGGAAAAGGACTATTATCTGGCACAGTTGGGGTGCTCGAACCTGGATGACCAACTTTGGAAACAAAAGAGCTCAAGCTAAAACCGTAAGTACTATTGGGTACATCCACAGTGACAGTTCTGATGATCTTCTCGTCTTTGGGTTCCAATGACGTTTTTGTCGCTGTCACGCCAAACTTCTCGGTGTAAACGTTTTTCGGCCCATTGCCCACTGACAATGTTGTTTGCGCAATGTTGGGTGCGGCATAAATAAGCTCGGAGTTTAAGGACGCTTTTGTAAGAGACGCCAGTGCAGGTAATAAGCCCGTAGCCAAAATACCCACGATGAGTAGTGCTATAACCACCTCTAATAAGGTGAACCCTCTTTTCATTTTCCCATTTTCCTCACTTTGCCATCACCCCGTCTTCAAAATATCCGCCAAATTACTTTTTCCCCCCATCACCAATGTGGGTTACGTACACCTTGTTGGGAAACTTCCCTCCTAAAACTTGTACCACGGCGCTGCCAGTAAAAGTCACACCACTTTCATTGTTACCCGCAGGCGTGAAAAGAACTTCAAAATCACAGTATCGGTATGTGGGTCGATTCACTAAATTGACAATTGTACCTGTGCAGCTCACCGGTTGAAGTTCCAACTGCCCCTGCGCCATGCTAATTTTTGTGGCCGTAGTAGGCGTTTCAAAAGCGAAGTTGTAGCGGACTAACTCCACGGCACTATTTCGCGTTTCTGTGAGGATCACATCTTCCTTTATTACCTTTGCTGAAGAAGTAAACTGAAATACGCCCACTGCCAGAGGTAGCATAAGTAAACTTAAAATCAAAATGAAACCCATAACAGTAACCAGTGCCACACCATTGTGATTTTTGTTACGCCTAATGGTAATCATGTTTCTTAACCACCAACCCTTACTGCCGCTGTCGCAGTAATAGTGCCATCTATTCCAACCATGGGAGGCACAATGGGACACAGAATAGGAGCTCCAGTGGACGTATAAATCTGCAGGCTTTTGTAAACCGTTATACCATTAAACGTGTCATTGTCGGTGCCGGTTAATGTGTAGGTGAAATCAACAACCTGACAAGGAGAAGTGGATGTTGACTGCGCACACCCGCTTGAGCTCACGGACGTGACCAAGTTTCCGTCTTTTACAAGACCCCGTGCAGGAAACATCAAAGGGACCGTACACTTCTTGCTACTGGCAAAACTACTTTGGCATCGCTGAGAGAAATTCCTTGGTAAAAGGGGAGATGCGTTAATGACTTTACGCATGAACACAGCATTTTCATAGGCACGTCCATCTTCATCTACCATGCCTAACTTTACTTCTACCGCATTAGGATCGTTGGCAACACGTAGCACAGTTGAACTAATCATGACACCTAACCCCAGTTGTTGAAGCTCAGATTTTAAGTTAACTTCTTTGCGTTGTAAAGTGAATACGTCGCTGGAAGCGGACTCTTTAGCTTCGTAATAGGTAATGAGGCCCGTGGCTGAAATACTAAATGTGGCACTGTTAGAAAATTGCTGCCCTTCAGAAAGTACTACAGCTTGTGCCTTGTTCATGGCAAGGACGTACTTGGAAGCGTTCTCAGTTCGGTTTTTCACAGCCAGAAGCACACTAGTTCCGCCAAACGCTATTGAGGTCATCAATATGCTCAGCAAAAGCATGGCAATTATAACTTCCAAAAGGGTCATCCCCTGAGTGCTTTTACACCCTTTCATAAAAAAATTTTACCACCCTTTCTTAAATTTGCACAGCGTTGTGCAATTGCGTATGGTGCTACAATATCAAATAGGACTTCCTAACTTGGAGGCTTGATATGCACGGCTGGACTGTGAAGAAGGTTTATTTTTATGCCCTGTCATTCATACTTCTTGCCTTCATCATCTACAACGTTGGCCAAATTGTGTGGAGGCTTTCCGAGATAATTGTTCCACCTCCGATCTTGGATCTCGAAAGCAGAAAAGTCAACACTTATTCTAACTGGAGAATGATGGGAGAAAACATAGTCTATCTGGCAGTGTGCTTCCCCGTATTCTGGTACCACTGGAAAGTGGCACGCTCACTTGAATAGACCACACTGCACAGTGTTGAAGAAGGGGGCCTGATCCATGCAAAACTGGACAGCTAAAAAGGTTTATTTTTACGCCGTTTCTCTGGTGCTACTTCTGCTAATTCTCTTTAATGTGGGCAGTCTCTTGTGGCAGTTAGTTCAGATAACCATTTTACCTCCCCTGACCGCTGGCACGTGGAACTACGAGGATGCAAAGCGTCAGCTACTTTGGGAAAAATACGGCACCACTGAAAACGTGACCGTCACGCCCGAGGAAGTACAAACCTTCATAGATCAAAAAGAAAAGGAAAGCCAAAGGCTAACGCTTTATTACAACTGGCAGGTCGTTGTAAAAAACGCGCTTTACCTGGCTGTAATTGCGCCTCTTTACTGGTACCACTGGAAAGTAGCTCGCACTTTGGAATGACCATGTGCAGAAGAGGACTTGTTTGACATGGAACAGATTACTGTAAAACAGGCTTACTTCTACACGGTGTCATTCATTTTACTCATGATGATGCTCTACAGCCTAAACGGCCTTGTGTGGCAAGTCATTGGCATAGTGGCACCTCCACCTCTTATTCTGGGGCAGTGGGACTATGAAGATGCTAAAGGGCAACTACTTTGGGAAAAATACGGGGTAACAGAGAACACAACAGTAGCACCACAAGAGGTTCAAGCTTTCGTAAAGGAGCAGAGGGAGAAAAACCGACAATTCCAGATATATTCTTGGTATCAGGGGGCTGCAAGAAATGTGATTTCTTTGGTAGTGTGCTTCCCCGTATTTTGGTACCACTGGAAAGTAGCCCGTAGACTGGAGTAGCTCGACAAGGAGAAGCTGTGCAATGACGGAAAAACAAAAAGCAGGAATGAAGGTCTATTACTATGTGGCATCGTTTGTGCTGCTCATGTTCGTACTCTTTTATGCCAGCAACTTGGTTTCACAACTGTCTGGAATCTTAGTACAACCTCCACTGAGTCCTATTCGCATAAACTACGAGGATGCCAAAACACAACTCCTATGGGAAAAATACGGACCTAATGGAAGCGGCAGTGTTACACGTGAGGAAGTAGAGGAGTTCATACTCAGGAGGGAGCAAGAATATAGGAAATCAGCTCTTCGCCATACCTACTCCATTATGGCGCGGAACGCAATCTACGTGGTAATCATGTTTCCCGTATACATGTACCATTGGAAGGCGGCACTTTCACTGGAGTAGCGACCACCTCTCGCTTCTTGCCATCAATCACCAAAACAAAAGAGAAAGGTGCTTCACTTTCCTCAACGTGGGACAGCACCTTTGCCACGTCGGAAAGAGTAAGCTGAAACACCACACCACCTGTTAGCTCGTACCTAATGCTTTCTCTGCCGCTCTCTTTTGCCAGCGCATAGGAAAGGTAGAGCAGATTAACCGGTATGTGAAAAACAAAACAAGCGTATTTGAGCTCCAGCCACGATCCAGTGAGTCTTTGGAGCTCATGAGAACCCAGCAGTTTATCAAAATCCACTTCCCACCATTTCATGTTATGCAAGCTCCCCAGTGTTCATTTTTACATTGTGCAACCTAAAGGCATCTTTCCAAGTATATTAAGTAGTAAGCGAAGAATAGAAAGAGAGGTGTTCATAGTTGAAGAAACTTTACCGTAGCAGGACAGATAAAGTTCTGGGCGGCGTTATAGGTGGCTTTAGAGCTTACTTCAATTTGGATGTTGACACAAACCTAGTAAGGCTAATTACAGCAGGGCTCACTCTGATTTTGCCTATATTAGTAGCACTTTACATCATTGCTTGGATCATCATACCTTTAGAACCCGAAGGAGGAAGCTATGGGCAATAACAGCGGCGGCAGTAAAAAGCTCTACAGAAGCAGGAAAAACCGCATCATAGGTGGCGTACTTGGTGGCCTTGCTGAGTACCTCCAAGTGGATGTAGTGCTTCTACGCATTATTTACTTACTGCTCATGTTCTTTGGAAATTTCCCGTTTTTTACCATTCTTTACATAATTGGCTGGGTTATCATTCCCGAGCAGCCAAAGGTTTCGGCTACCTTAGACGGCACATCCGTGGAAGGCTATGTAGAGGACGTTTACAGCCAGTATGCTGGCAGCACCGCAGAAGAATCTGGAGCTGAGCAGCATGTCAGTGGTAAGGTAGTTTTTGGTGCCATATTACTTGTGGTGGGAGCTGTCATTCTGTTCAAGAACTTGTCTTCCTATGCCATCATTACTATTCCCCGTTGGATGATGCCATACTTCGAGCTTGCCCGCGCTTTGGCACTTCCTGTTCTACTCATTGTTATTGGCATTGTCCTCCTAATAAGCCACAACCAAACACAGCGCCAGAGCAAAGGAGCGGATAAGTAGTGAGCTGGACAGTAAACCAGTTTTTTGCAGTGATTTTGCTTATTTGGATACTGGTGCTTTTTGTCCAGTCTTTGCTGGGCTTGTTCAAGGTTAGACTGTCCACTGCACAACTATTTGGATTAATCTTGGTGATTGGAGGAGTTTTTTGGATACTGTATGTTTTACCTAATAGCCCCCTGCAAGAGTATGTAGCCCACTCTGCCCTCCCCGATCCTTGGTATCTACTGGGTGGGCTACTCATTACCTATGGTGTAAGATACTTAATGCCTGCACCTACCAAAGACATCGTAGCCACACTGGTGTGTGTGGCTGTGGTGATTGGTGGATTTTACATCTTTAAGACGCTCACACCTCCCCAACCTCAGTGGCAGGGACAACAACAAGGGCCTGGTTACGATGACACCCCCGCAAGAAAAGGTAACCGCCCCTTCCCTGCCCCCCTGAAAATATATGGCCTCCGCTCAACCCCACTGGAGGCACTGACATGGGTGGAAGAAGAAACCTCTTCCGCCCTGTCATTTCACTTGGATTTTGGTTCACTTTATGTGGGACAGCAGTCCTCAAAAGAGTATGGCTTTGGCACATACCAGTACGTGTTTAGAAGAACTGCTAGCGGCGTTTACGAGCTAACGCCCCAAAGCGGACGCGAAGGCAATGGCGCTTTGTTTTTGGGCTCACAGGTTGCATCCGTGGACATTGCAGCCAGCTATGGTTCTCTGTATGTGGAAATAACCCAGCCCATGAACTCCATCTTAGTAGATTCACGGATGGGCGATATAACCATTGACAGTGCCGCGCAGATTGAAAGTATCATTTTAAGAAGTTACGCAGGAAACATAAACCTAGCACTGAATGAGCATGTTAAAGACATCACTGTGGACAGCAGGGCGGGAAACATCAATGTGAGCACCTCCACAGTGGTGGATTTGATCACCGTTAGAGCCTCTGCAGGCAATCTGAACTTAACAGTGCCCCAAGGTGTAAAGGTAGAAGTAGAAAATGTCGGTGGTGCTGGTAGATTTAACAATGATTCTGACCCACAAGGATATAATGGAACCATGAAACTGCATTTGGATATGAAAATGGGTAACGTGGACATAAGGCAACTGCCATGATGAACGAGGTAGAAAGAGCATTCGAGCTCTACGGCAAGAGGCTTTACGCTTACATGCGGCGTTTGGGGCTTTCTGAAGTGGAAGCTGAAGACGGTGTACAAGAAGTATTCATTAGAGCCATGCGCTCCAGCATCGACTGGTCTTCGCCCAAAGGTTATTTGTTCAAGATCGCCCACAACTGGGCCATGGACGTACTTAGAAGTAGAATGCCCTTGATTGACGAGGAAGAAGGATATGAACTTTCGGCTGGAAAGGATCACTTTGAAGATGTGCATCTGCTTTTGCAAAGCCTGAAAGAAGAAGAACGCAGTGTTCTATTGCTGCTGTACCAGGAAGGTCTTTCTTACCGTGAAGTAGCTGAGCTCACTGGAAAACCAGAAAACACCATTAAGAGTATTGTCCACAGAGCCAAAGAGAAGCTAAGGAAAGAGGTGTAAAAAGAACCGTGGACGACCTGGATTTTATCGACTTAATCAGTGTGGCAGAATACAGCGAAGAGTGGGAGAAGAAAAAGAAACCCATTCAAAAGAAAATAAGAAGGTATTACCTGCTTCATGAAGTGGGTGTGAAGGGTTTATTCCTGTCCGCGGCGGGTGCCGTTTTGCTGCTGCAGTACACCCCCTACAGCTACTTGCTCACCTTCCCGCAGTGGCTAGCAAGGTTTATCACCTCCATGCTTTTACCCGCTTTAGGCTTGTAAAAGCCTGTAACTTAGAAGGACGAAACCTGCTTTTGTGTTATACTTTCTAACGTATGAATGTTTGTGTAACCAAAGCTTTCACCTTTGATGCCGCCCACAATTTGACAAACTACAAGGGCAAGTGCGAAGCACTGCACGGCCATACTTACCGCTTGGAAGTTACTGTTTGTGGCAAAGTAGGTCAGCTTGACAATGGTTTGCTCATGGATTTTGGCGACCTAAAGGAGTTGGTCAGCAGAGAAGTACTCTCTAAGCTTGACCACTCTTACCTAAACGACCATTTTGAGCAGCCCAGCACCGAACTTATCGCCATGTGGATATTTGAAACCCTTAAGCCCCACGTGGACAATCTTGGTTTGACGCTAACTTCGGTTAAGCTTTTTGAGACAGCAACCTCATGGGTAGAAATAAGAGAAGAAACACAGGGAGACAATGAGTGACATGCGTGATGTGCAAAGCGAACGTGACCCGCGTAACGTACCCCTGGATTATGTAGGCATTGAGAATGTGCGACTGCCCATAACAGTGCGCACGAAGGAAGGCGGTAAGCAGCCCACTGTGGGAACATTCTCCATTGGCGTGGACTTTCCCCATTCTTTTCGTGGAACGCACATGTCGCGGTTCATGGAAGTGCTGTACCAACATTTGGAAGAGATTTCTCAAACACGCCTTAGAGTTACTCTGGAGGACATAAAAGAACGCTTGAAAGCAACGAAAGCCATGATTGAAGTGGCATTTCCCTTCTCCATAAAGAAAAGTACCCCAGTAACAAAACTGGAGACCGTCATGTATGTGGACGCTTCTTTCAAAGCAGAACTAAACTCCACCAGAGGCTACGTGGTAACCTCCACCGTGACTGTGCCAGTTCACTCACTTTGCCCCTGCTCTCGAGACATAAGCGAGTTTGGTGCCCATAATCAACGTGTGGACGTAACGGTTAGCTGGCAAGGTGATCTATGGATTGAAGATGTCATAGCACTGGTGGAAAGCAGTGCTTCACAACCTCTTTATCCACTGCTAAAGAGACCTGATGAAAAATACGTCACAGAAAAAGCCTATTTGAATCCAAAGTTTGTGGAAGACATTGCCAAAGATCTGTTCTTAAAACTGGATCCTTTATCCCCTTGCTTTCGTATAAAGGTGGTCAGCTACGAGTCCATACACCCGCACAATGCCGTTGCCATTAAAGAGAAAAGAGCGGAAGTATCGGAGTCATCAGTAAGGTCAAATGATCAAGAACATAGGGATTGTACTTAACCCCACAGCCGGCAGGGGTAAAGCCGGGCGCATTTTTCCGCAAGTTCTTTCCATGCTCCACGAAGCGGGCATCAAAACCTTAGTTGAGATTACGGAGTTCCCTGGTCACGCAACGGAGCTTGCCGTGAGGCTTGCAAAGAACGGTGTTGATGCTGTGGTGAGCGCTGGTGGTGACGGCACCGTAAACGAGGTGCTTAATGGTTTGGCAAAGCTGGATTTTCCAGTTCCCATGGGGGCTTTGGGTATTGGCACAGGCAATGATTTTCTAAAGAGCGCTGGGACTGCAAAGAACCTAGCTAAGCAGGCTGAGGTCATAAAACTGGGCTGTGTCAAACTGATTGACTTAATGCGCATCACTTACTGCGATTTTGAAGGAAAAACCGCCGTTAGGTATTCCGTAAATGATTTCGGTGTGGGCTTTCCGGCTAAAGTCTCTTTCAGGGTAAACAACATGAAGAGCGCATTGAAAGGTGCTTGGAGCTATGCCGCTGCAGTCGTCACCGAAATATGGCTGAACAAACCGGTGCACCTTAAACTGGAAACGCCAGAAGGTTCATTCAAGGGCTTTTACAACATGCTCTTTGCCATGATTGGTAAGTACGTGGGTGGTGGCATAAAAATAGCCCCCATGGCGGTGGTGGATGACGGTTACATGGATGTGCTGTTTGTGGAGAATCTAACACGCTGGGAAACTCTGAAGCTGCTACCAAAAGCTTTTAAGGGAACCCATTTACCACATCCAAAAGCCACGCACGTAAGAACACAAGAGCTCAATGTGGACGGCGTTCAGGAGCTGGTTTACGTGCAAGGCGAAGTCATCGGATTCACGCCAGCAAACATAGAACTTTTACCGCAAAAAGTACCCTTTCTTTGGCCCTCGTAAAAAAGAAAACTGCTGTCTTATATGTTTGCCTATTTCCCCACAGGAGTAACGGTAAGCTGAGTTACGCGGCCGTAAACCGCCCAGTTTGGGCCTTCCAGCGTGAGTGATCGCCCCACAACGATTCGCTGCTTAGCCATGACAGGTACGTCGTCATAAAAGGGTGCGATGGTCTTCACCGTAACAAACATGGTGTAGCGCTGGGGATCAGGGCTATAAACCACATTGCCGTTTTCATCCTGCGTTCTGTACATGAAAGGCATGTAGGTAGCTGTTACCACTTCAAAGTAGGGCTTGTTGTAGCGGTCCAGCAGAAGATCACCAGGTTTGGGGGCTGAAGCCACTTCATAAGCCACATCATCCGACCTGACCACTACTACGGCGTTTTTTGCAGTGAGCCCGCGGCTGGTACCCGAATGCAAGTACCAACCAGCAAGTACCAGTACCGCTATCAGTACCAAAGCTATGAACCACATATAAGGCTTGCGCACCTTCGCCATCACTCCCTATACAAGTTTTTATTACTTATTGTTGTTCCAAAATCTCCAAAGTGTACTCATAAAATCAGAGCTGGTAGGTAGCAGATCCACTAATAGGGCAATGAACAGGTTCCCCTCCTCGTCCACGAAAAACTTCACCGCTTTACCAAAGAAACGGTCCATAAGCCGTGCCACTTGGTCAAACGGCAAGTCTTCGGGTGAAACCGGTTCCCCAATGAGGCTTTCCATTTTTTCAAGGAGATCGCCCAGTGAATAAACTTCAATGTGCGTGCCTTCACCGTATTCGCGCTCCAGCTCATTCAATATGAAACTCTTAATGAGCATGATATCCACGTCATCGTACGCGGACTCATCCCATCCCACAGAAATGCTCTCTAAGTCTTCAAAGTCAATTTCTTTGATAACGTATTCAGCCATTATTTTCATATTATAAACCTTTAAGCGCCTCAGTATCGCACAAAGTGACCTCCTCCCACTCCTAAAGGGGTGAGCTTCCTCTTTCACTGAGGAAAGCTTACGCGGATGTAGGGATTGCTCCCCAGTATCCGCGCAGCGGCCTCCCTCTCCGGAGGCTTGAGTTCGGGCCGGTCCAGCCCTACGGCCTGTTCAACACCCAGGCCAAGCCCCTTCCTCAGAATGACAAGTGCAGCGTTCACGTCCCTGTCGCACTTCCAGCCGCACTCGCACTCAATTACCCTGTCCCACAGGGAGAGTTCTTTCCTCTTCCCGCACGCAAAACACTCTTTGGTGGTGGTCTCCGTCCTCTCCACGGCCACAGGCGTCTCAAGGCTGGTCCTCAACCTTGACTTCAGTCCGCCTATCCCCGAGGAGTGGACCTGCCTGCCGAAAAGCCCCGACCACCCCTTCACACAGTCGTCCTGAAATACTACCTTCCGGTATATCTTCAGAAACGCCAGGACCTTGTTTTGAGCATCTTTACGCCTGTTGTTCAGCTTTTCGTATTCCTTCCTCAGAAGAAACTGGATCTTTTCTCTGTTTCTGGAGCCTTTTTGTGTTCCGGCCAGCTTCCTCTGAAGTTGCTTCAACCTCGGCGTTTCGTGAACTTCAAAGTCTATCCTGATCCCGTTGGATAATGTCAGCTTCGAGCCGACGCCAAAGTCTATCCCGATGTCTTTATCGACCGGATTCGGGGAAGTACGACTGTCTTTCGGCAGGTAGCACGTCACATGCAGGTAGTATCCGTTGGGTTTTCGAAGCAGCACGGCGTTCGCTATCTCCGCATCAGCAGGTATCTGATGCAGACCCAGCACACGGAACTTCCCCAGCTTCTGAATCCTAACCCTGTTCTGGGCAAAGTCTAAGTTGTACGTCACGCCGTACTGCTTGAGCGGTATCGAATTGACAAACCTTTTACATTTAAGAGCTCCGACCTTGCGGCCGTTTTTCTTCAGTTTCCCGAGCGCCAGGAGGTTGTCTTTGAGCCGGTCTGCTATCTCCTGCTTTATTTGGGAGCCGAGGACGGTCAGCTCCCTCTGCTCATAACTATCTCCCGCTTTGACTTCAACCGCGCTTACCTTGTTGGCGGGAATACCTAGCCGCTCCGTGTCCGACACCAGCCAGTTGTACAGCCACTTTGCTTCCAGAAATGCTTTCCTGAGCACCTCAGCTTTCCTTCTGGAAAGGTTCTGGAGCTTCAACTCGTACACAGTGGGTTTTTGGGTTTCTCTGCGTTGTCTTGTCTCCTGGAGAGTATTTGTTATCCGTTCCACCTTGGTCATGCCGGTTACTTCCCTTTCTGGTCCTCAATGTACTTCCTGATGGCCTCTTCCGATATGTGTCCAACCGACTCACAGTAGTACGAGCGCGTCCATAGGGAGGGAAGCCGGCTTTTCAGGAAAGGAAACTCTTCCCTAAGCACCCTGGAGGTATAGCTCTTCAACTGATTGACGATAAAATGAGGACTATTGGTAGGATCAGTTTTTACGAAGAGATGCACATGATCTGGCATGACCTCCATCTGAACGATTTCCACTCCAATTCCCTGGGCTTTTTGGAGCAGCAGTTCCTTCAGCCGCTCAGCTACTTCACCCACCAGGACTTTGCGCCGGTACTTAGGGCACCAGATGAGGTGGTAGCCGATGTTGTATACTGTTGTGGCTGATCGTTTCCATCGTTTGCCGTTCATGGCTTTATTATACTACAAATATTAGTTCTCTGCATCATACCTAACAGTCTAAGCCAGCATGCCTTTCATCCTACCCTTGAAAGGGTGGGCTCTCCCAACGGAGATCGTAAAGCTGTTCAATGTTAATGGGATTAATGTTATACCCCTTTAGTCGCTCATCGAGTGCTCTATAGGAGGTAGGAGTTGGCAGAAAAGCAGCAGGTGCATCTTTGAGCATCATGTCACAGATTTCTCTGTAAAGCTCTGCCCTCTTATTTTCATCTAATTCCGTCTGCGCTGCTGCCAAATATTCGTCCACCGATGAATTTTCATATTTAAAAAAGTTCAAAGGGCTCTTGCTGTGAAAAAGTGGTGTTAACATGTTGTCCGCCTGTCCATTGTCGCTGCTCCAACCCAGTACAAATGCTTCTGTGGCTTTGCCCTCCATGAGGTCATTTAGCAGACTTTCGAAGGGTTTGTAAACAAAGGTGACCTTCACTAATCCAGTGCGTTCATAGACCTCTTTTAAGCCCTCACCTAACTTCACACCACCGCTGGGCATGTAATCACGTGGCTCGAGTGGCACTTCCAGTGTCAAGCTGAGAGGGTTTTCTTTACTGTAACCAGCTTCTCGGAGCAATCTTGCGCCTACCTCATAATTAGGCGATAGGTATCGGCACCCGATTTCCTTTTCCAATGCAGGTGGAAGAGGGCCTTGGCTCCGCAAAGCAAAACCCTTGTAAACCTGTTTAATCAGGTAATCTTGATCAAGCAGTAACACCAACGACTGTCTGACCTTGGCATCAGCCAATACGGCCGATTTGGTATTGAAGCCCAAGAAGGACGTTGTCAGCAGTTGAGTTTCCACCAGCCTAACGTTTGCCTCCGCATTAAGCGATTCAACTAGCTCGGGAGGAACATAGCTGAGAATGTGAGCTTTGCCCTGGCGCAGCAAATTTACTGCTTCTTCGGCGTCATCCACAACCAGATAGCGGACGCTCTTGAAGCCCACTCCATCTGTGAGCTTGCTCTGCCACCAATTGCTGTTATATTCCAGCGTTATTTCCTTATTTCTGACCCAATTTGTCATTTTATAAGGACCAGTACCTATAGGATTGTTTTTCAGATCAGCGGCACTAGGTGATGCCATACTGCCCCCGAAAGGCAGTGCTAAATTGGTTAGAAAATCTGTCCTAGGTTCTTTCAAAGTAAAACGCACAACGTAGCTGCCAAGTTTTTCCACGTCTTTTACATTTCCCCACACCAAGTCAGCATAGTAGGAAGTACCTGCTTTTTCCTTTCCCCGCCTTGTATTCCAAATCACTGCATCAGCATCGAAGGGTGTACCATCTTGAAACTGAACGTTCTTCTGCAAATAAAAAGTGAAAACCAGACCATTATCGCTCACCTCGTAGTGGCTCGCCAAACAGGGCTCAACTTCCAATGAGGAAGGCCTAAACTTCATCAGTCCCTCATAAATCTGACTCATCACATTCCACGAATTTATATCCGTTGCTTCCAAAGGGTCCATGTTAACTGCATCGCCGTATAGCACGTAAGTTAGAGTACTGGAACGAGCGTTGACAAAAAGAGACGTTGATAAGAACAATAAAATGGCAACAACGGCACCCAACCACAAGTAAGTTCTTCTGTTCTTCATTACCTTATTTATATACCCAAATGTCGCAATATGATGTACTTTAATAAGAGCTGCTAGTATTCATTAGTTTTTTAATGGGACGGCTTGTAGTTCTTAAGAATGCCCAAGACTTGTTCATCACTGAGTGAGTTTACGATAAAGCCGCCCATGGCATTACCAGCAACTACCATCTTTGCCGCTTCCTCTAGTATTTCTATCTTTGCGTAAGCTTCAATTACAGTCGGTCCCCAAGCAAACACGCCGTGATTTTTCACAACGACTGTTGAACTATCCAAGCACAGTGAGGAAACCTGTTTGGCAAGCTCCTCTCCCATACAAAAGTTGATAACCATGGGCTTACCTACCAAAAGGGCTTGCTCAGGTGTGTAAATACCAAAATCGTAACCGGCAGTGCATACACCAACCAAAGTAGTAGGGTGCGCATGCACCACAGCTTTTGCCTCCTTGTTGGCGCCGTAAATGGCAAGGTGAGTCCTAAGTTCGCTGGAGGGCTTACCTTCTCCCAGCACTTTACCCGATGCAAAGTCCACCTTTACCAAGTCTTCTTCTTTGAGGCTTTCTTTGTTAAAACCAGACGGTGTTATCAAGAGCGCATTATCATCACTCAGCACCATACTGGCATTACCACCATAAACAGAAATAAGCCCACGGCTGTAGAGCTTTTTCATAACATCAGCCAATGTTTGTCTTGCCAACTGTTCTCTGTGGTTCATAAAAGCATGTCACCTCCTGTGGGTAACTCCTACAATTTTAAGCGCTATTTTAAATGAGCTGGGAAGTTTTTTCTTAGCATCTAAAACAGTTAAAAATCGGTTCTTTTTATCATGTAACCGCCTGCAAGGTAACATGCTATGCCGACAAGAGATAAATAAATTAAAGATGTGGATAGATTAATAACTCGGCTTGAAAAAGAAGAAAAATAAGACCCGTAAAATAGCCGTGGAATTAAATCGATGGAGAAAATGAAGTTATTTGTCTGCCAAAATATTGACAAGAATATCCACACGAATGGAATAAGCAATGCCACATACCCTTGACGGACAACTATGGATATGGTCACAGGGATCATGATAAAGATAGCCTAGCTAAAAGCAGAATAAAAACAATATACATCTAACGTGCAAAAGAAACGACAATTTAGCAAACACAAAAGCCATGTGCCACATTGACGAGCAAGAAGGAGGCACTCTATCTCTTTGCCTCCTTCTTGCTCTTACATGCTCTTCTGTACAAGCAGAGTTTCTTTTATATCTTGAACCTATCCACTTCTTCTTTGAGCTGTTCAGCTAACTGCTCTAACGAAGAAATCTCCTGCGCAATTTGGTAGACACCCTGGGACTGCTGCTTTAGGGCGTCGCTGAACTGACGCACCTGCTCGGCAATACTTCTAACCGGTTCTACGGCATTATCCACTGCAGCATTCAATTCTTCAGTGGAGGCGCTGAGTTCCTCAGCACTTGCAGCAAAACCTTCTGCAGTACTGGCAATTTTACCCACGCTGTCCAGAATAGCGCTGAATTTTTGCTGAGCTTGCTTAGTCCTTTCGTAGGCAGACTTTACCACATTCAATGTGTTCTTCATAGAACCGCTGGCTTCAGCTGTCCTGTTTTGAATGCCACCAAGTATGTCAGCAATGCTCTGAGTAGCCTCTTGACTCTTTTCCGCCAGCTTCCTTATCTCGTCAGCTACTACGGCAAAACCGCGTCCTGCTTCACCGGCACGAGCAGCCTCGATGGCAGCGTTCAAAGCCAACAGGTTGGTTTGCTCAGCAATTTGCTCAATTGTTTCCACAATGTTACTGATGCTGCTGGCATCCTTAGCCAACTGTTCCATGATAACGCTGGTCTTATCAGTGTTCTTGTTAGCAATATCAACCACTTCTGCAACCTGCTCTAAGCTTTGAGCGCCTTCCTGTGCGTTGCCCTTCACATTGCTTACCTCCGCAGCCAATAGCTGAGCATCGGTAGCAATACTTTGAGCGGTGCTAGAGACTTGGTCCACACCGCCTGCAAAATCCTCAATGGCGTGGTAAGCCATTTCCGCATTCGTAGCGATTTCATTACTCTGCGCCGTTAATTCTTCCACAGAAGCACTGGTCTCCTGAGAAGTAGCTGCTAAGCTACCTGCAGACTCATTCACCCGATCTGCCGTTTGAGCAGCTGCCGCAATGAGTGCGTTCAAGCTTTCAACCATGTTGTTCACACCCTGTGCCATGCGACCCAGCTCGTCTTTGCCCCTAACAGGTGCTCGCACCGTCAAATCACCGCTGGCAATGGCTTCAATGGCACCGCGAAGCTCCATCAGAGGCTTCAGGAACACATTCTGCACAGCAAAGTAGCCCAAAATGACAGTTAGTAGAAGTACACCCAAACCCACCAAAATGGTAGTATTTATGACACTCCTCACGGGCGCGCTGATAACAGAAGCTGGCATGGCAGTTAAGAAATACCAGCCATTGGGTAGTTGTTTCACAAAGCCAATACGTTGTGCACCTTTGAGGGTGTAATTTACCATATTTCCTTTGGTGGCGGCACTCTTCATGTCTTTCCAAAAGGCTTCCTTAGAAAGATCCGTACCAGAGCTTACGAATGCACCGCTACCAGAAAGCATGATTACACCATCGCGGTTAAGCAAGTATTTGGAAATGTTATTTGTGAATGCCAGCATTTGACTAGCAATTTTACTTGCTTCAATGTCAATACCAACTGCCCCCACATAATCGCCCATACTGTAAATGGCTTTTGCTATTGTGATTACTTTGGTTTGGTTTACTGGCTCGTTGTAAGGTTCTACCACCACAAAATCCGTGGGGTTTGCCATGGCTCTTTGATACCACACTGTGCTGGTAGCATCGTACTCAGGAGGCAGGGACGTCATGGGCTCCATAATGACTAGACCCGTATTAGAAGCCGCATACACGTTAAGAATGTCTGGGTACTGCTTCCTAATAGCATCAAAAAGCATCCTCACATCGGACTGGACCATCACATCATCGGTGGAAGCTGCCATGATAACCTGATTAGTATTAGCTAAATAAGACGCCAAGTTGCCGTAGTTCTTCAAAAAATCCCAAATGGCTCTAGAATCTGATTCCGTTTGCGTTTTTAGCTGCTGACCAACTAAGTTTTCAAAGTCGCCACTGATGCGGTAAGCTTCAATACCCCCCAAACCCAGTACCGTTAAGAATACAAGCACAATCATAACTACTGTAATCTTCACTCTTAAGGATTGATTACTCACGTCCCGTATCCCTCCCTCTGCTGCTTTACTGTCATTGAGCGTACCCGTCTCTACTTAACCAGCTTAAGCCGAGAGCGCTCCCCAAAACTTTGATCATGCACAACACTTTGAAGTGCATCATCACACCACCACCAAAGCCTTATGCACGACCGTTAAAGCCTTATTCATTAGTAATATTCTAAAGCACCATGGCTAGTGGGAATACCCAGCTGAGCACGTAAAAGTAATCGAAGACGTTGTCGGTGAGGCCGTGGAACGCCCAAGCAGAAACGGCACCAAGCACGCAAGCGAGCAGCAGTTTAACCCTTTTATCTTCCGTATTAAGTACCTTCTTTAAGCCTTCCAGTAGCGTGCTCACCACAAAATACACGAAACTCACCACACCCAAAAGCCCATATTCGGCCATGATGGCGTAGTAGGCACTGTCAATGCGCAGGGCCCCATGGAGCCCCAAGTTGATTGAAGACTGGGTACCAAAGGTGCCAGGGCCCGTACCAATGAGAAGCTGTTTTATGCCCTTAAAGCCCCCCAATATGCCCACATTTTCCAATGCCCTACCCCACTGGTAAATTCTGCCTCCAGGTTGTGAGCTTTCCTGAACATAAGCCCACGTAAATGCAGTGAGCAGTCTATCGCGCAGCTGAGGAATGGTTAAAGCACCTATGACCGCCGCTGCAGCCGCCACGCAAGCCCATACAAGGCTTTCCACTGCAAGCGCCACAAAAAGCCCAAAAGCGGAAGCCAACAAACCGCCCCGAGCATAGGTAAGCAGCTGGGCTAACAAAAAGCCCAAAAAGCTTAACCCCCAAATAAAACGTTCAATCCAACCAACTGAGGTGAGCAAAAGCCCCAGTGCCACCAAAATGGAAATGTCCACAAATATGCTGTAGTACGTGGGAATGGAGAAAATGGACCACACCCTAATAATGGTGCGATCGGTATCAAGCTCCGTATCCAACCACTCGGACTGAGGAGCCTGCTTAGTTAACACTTGGTAACCAGCCACACCACCCATGAGCAAACCGCTAATGGTTATGTAAATAAGCAGCCTCCTAAGTTTTGCGTAGTCCCAATCCACAGCTGAGGCAAAAAGCATGATGCCAAATGGACCAACCACACGCCGCAGTGTCTCCTTGAAAATGAGCAGAGGCACACCATTAATGGCACTACTCCAAAAGTAAACCAGCATGAACGGTGCGAAGCGCATAACCTTTTCCCAGCGAATGTGTCGGTAATCGATTACAGCAAACACGCAAACAAAATACAGAATGTCAAACCAGTAGGATTTACTGGGCGTAATGGTGTCAGCCAACCTACCATACCATGGGTAAAAAGCAAAAGTAAGAAGAGTGAACTCCTCTAAATACCGTCTAATTGGAGTCTGTTGTGTTTCCAGAGCCGGATTCGTTGTCTTCTGGTTGCTCAATCATATTCACCAACCTTAATACCAAAGCTCCTGCTTCTTGAATGTTCTTATCACTTATGCACTCGACAGTGTCTGTGAGCATAAGCTGGCTTTCCTCTTTACCTCTGAGCTGACCCACCACAGAAAGTGAAGCACAGCCACGGAAGTTCAGAAAAGCTCCCAAACTGCGCCTGTAACTAAAATCCGTGAAATTGTTTATGCCAGCTTCGTTTGTAAGAAATGCCACCACCTGCTTGGGCATGCCAACAGCAGACCACAAACCGTGGCGCCTTGCTACTGCTACTGTGCCAGCGCCAGGCCTTTCCAAGGTGATAAAGAGCACATTCCTTGGTAGCTTGTAGCGGCGCTTGAAGGCATCAATGCCTGCACCACTAACGTTACCACCGTCCACAAAAAGCATCCAGTGTGGAACATTGTCAAGTAGGTCACTGATTTGCTTCAATACCAACATGCCAGATCCGTTATCCAAAGCACCCGGGTAAAAACGATGGAACAGCCCTTTGTAGACAAAATCCACCAGCTCCAGCAGAAGCACCACAGCCAGCACGAAGCCCACGTAAAGCCAAAACTTTATGGGAAAGTAGTAGCTTAACACCGAAGTGAAAGAAGACAGCATCAAAGACAGATTAAGCCAAGCTGTGCGTCCTACACCCTCAGGGTCAAACCTGTCCCACAGACCCTCTACACGGCTATCCACGTTCACAACAAAAACAACATGTGGGACTGAGTAATCCTCTTTTCCTCCGCTTTCATCTTTGTCTTTGTCTTCGTCTTCACGTTTAGGAATTTTCTTTAGCACCAAGTTCTGGCATCGGGTAAAGCTGAACAGCCGCGACCAATTCACGTAACCGTTCTCTTCCCACAAAAGCAGTAAGGCGGGGATAACCACCAGCACCACAGACAAAAGCGGGTTGCGTTGGAGAAGGAAGAGCCCAGCCACTTCCAGCAAGAGCAGTGAGCCCCAAGACCAGCCTTTGTGCTGAGGGCATTTAAAATCTACAGTCTCCTGCGCATATCCGGGAAACTCCTGTTTCAAATGTTCCAGCAGTTTGCGAGTTTGCTCCGAACCGGGAGCCCTCACAGAGAATTCAGCTAACTTCTTTTTCAAATCGCGAAAATCCACGCCTCTAAATCACCAATGCCTCCCGCCAAAATCCGTGAAAAGAAAGCAACAGCTTGCAGAACCAAAGCATGAAGCTGTGGGCTTGCCACTACCGGTCTTCTTTGCACAGCCCTGTTGTGTATTATGCTGCTCACGGCGTCCATAATGCATCTCTACGTCTTTTTCTTGGCTTTCTATTTACTGGGCTCGGCGTACTCGGATGTTACCTTCGCCGAATACCTTTTGACCAACCTCTTCAGCTCTTTGCCTACCTTCCTCGTAAGAATCAGCTTCCACTGTTACCATGATGAGCCTGCCTTCTTTGGCTTCCACCACATAAGGCAGCTTCAAAGCCTCTTCCACCGCACTACTGCTTTCAGCATTGTACGGGAAGTATTCCACCACAAACGTGTGTTGCATTGTCAAAAACCTCCTTCGTCGAAGAGCGATTACACTTAGTATAGCACAAAGCTAATTTGGAGCCGCCCCGTGGGATTTGTTTTGGGTGCGGCTCCAAACGAAAAGGAGGAGGTTGAACCGATTCTCGGGCGGGCAACGTAACTTCTGTCACTTCCCGCCCTCTGCCACAAACGTAACTGTGCGTATGTCAAGTAAGCAGAGGTGACAGCATTGTTCTTAGTAAACCAAATAGATGACAAAGACCAGTGCCAGCACCGCAAGTACTGGGTGAATCTCCCTCATCTTTCCCGTAAACAGCTTCATGATGACGTAACTTAGAATGCCAAAAATGAGTCCGTTGGCTATGGAATAGGTAAAGGGCATAGCAATCATGGTAATAAAAGCTGGTATGGCTTCTGTTAGCTCAGAAAAATTAATTTTCAAAATGGGCTCCATCATGAGAAAACCCACCACAATGAGAGCTGGCGCCGTAGCTGCAGAAGGCACTACTTCTGCCAAGGGCCAAAGAAACAGCGAAAGCAAAAACAGTATGCCCGTCACCAATGCCGTGGCACCTGTTTTCCCTCCTTCAGCAATACCTGCTGCTGACTCCACGTAAGTGGTCACGGTGGAGGTGCCAGCCACAGCTCCTACCATGGTGCCCACAGCATCTGTTATTAGTGCTCTGTCTGCACCTTCAAAGCTGCCATCTTCCTTTAGTATGTTCAGCTTAGCAGCCAAGCCAGCAATGGTGCCCAGCGTGTCAAACATGTCCACAAAGGTGAAGGTAAATATGATGGACACAAAGCCCCACTTTAGTGCTCCCATGATGTCCATGGCACCAAAGGTTTGAGAAAGCTCGCCCCAGTTAGGCAGTGCCACTACTGAACCGGTGAAGTTCGTAATAGGCACGCCCGTGCTGCCCTTTATGAAAGCACCAATTATGGTGGTAATGAGGATGCCCAGTAAAATGTTGCCTCTTACACGCAGTGCCATGAGCACCACGATGATGATTAAACCAACCAATGCCAGCATGGTTTCAGGCCTGGTCACACTGCCCAAACCCACCAGCGTGGCATCATTCTTCACTACTAATCCAGAATTTATCATACCGATGAAGGCAATGAACAAACCAATACCCACCGAGGCTGCCAGTTTAATGCTTAGCGGAATAGCTTGCACAATCCAACGCCTAACAGGGGTAACCGAAAGCAGAAAGAAAATCACACCATCAATGAACACAGCCCCAAGTGCCACCTGCCACGGCAAACCCAAGCCCAAGCATACTGAATAGGCAAAATAGGCATTTAACCCCATGCCAGGTGCTAAAGCGAAGGGAAGTTTAGCATAAAAACCCATCATCACCGTGGAAATACCAGCTCCAATAGCAGTTGCCATGAGAACTGCGCCCTTGGGCATGCCAGCTTCACCCAAAATGTTTGGGTTGACAAAAAGAATGTAAGCCATGGTAATGAATGTGGTCAAGCCGGCAATGATTTCGTCCGTCCAGTGGGCACCGTGCCTTTCAAAATCGAAGTGTCGTTCCAGCCAGTTAATCAAGATAACGTCGACCTCCTTCCAAAGGCAAACACATAAGAAGCTGACCGTGCGGGAAACAACTCAAAAAAACAAAAGAAGGAGGGTTAACTAAAAACCTAAAAGACAAAGCTGTTTGCCCTCCACCCGCACAGCAGTTTTGCTGCTACTACCACCCTTACAAAGTGCAAAAACATTGGTAGCAGCGTGTTTTAGCTTAGACCACTGGGGGTGAAGAACAAACGCCCACACGTTAAAACGCAGTTTCTTCCTCACCCCTGTGGTCTGCAGATTTACGGTCTGCAGGTAGAAACTCCCCCACCGTATTTGGGGGATTACACAGGAGTACATCATGACTTTTATTTTATGTAATTATATTCTAACTCAGCCTTGGCTCAGTTGTGCATTATGCTGCAAAACCCGGCTGCTTAAGCCTCCTCACTACTATCGCAGGAAACCCACACAGTTATGGAAGCCACGGCAATGAACATGTCGTCACTCTTGTCCTGAAGCTCTTCCATGGCAACGCCCTTTGTCTTTAAGCCACCTTCCTGAACCACGATGTCAGCTTCCATGTTCAGAGGCAGTGCTTCACGCACCTTACTTATATCCACGGTTCCAGCACCGGGCACGCCTAGGTCAATTGTGAGCTTTACTTTGCAGCTGCTTAGCAGTCCACCTTCAACCAAACTGGGCATGCACACGCGGTGCACGGCATCCAAAATGGCTTTTTGGCAAGCATGCGTGGGGCTTTGCCCATGTTGATCAACGCCCATACCCATTTCAATGAGAAGTTTATGCCACGCCATACCTGACACACCTCCCTTCATGTGACTTATGAACTCATTTTAGCCAATAAAACAAAAAAGGGGCACCCCTTTTAGTGGGGTACCCCTTCTTTTTGTTTAAGTGTGTTGCTTGCTATGATGGAGCTGCGTTATTTCATTAGACGAATGGTGTTGCCCAGCCACTCCACCTTGTAGCCCAGTGTCTCTACCACAAATCTCAGCGGTACCATGGTTCTGCCGTTGAGAATCTCAGGAGCGACATCCAAAGCTACGAGGTTGCCATTTACCATGGCTGTAGGCTGACCAATGATGAGCAGTATGAATGGATGTTCCTTGTCCTTCTCTGGATCCTGATCTGCCTTGAAGATGAACACCATCTTGTTGGCAGGATCGTCAAAGTCCCAATCGGCCTTGAAGCCAATGGCTTCTGCTAAGTGTCTGATCGGTACCAAGGTTCTGCCGTTCTTGATGTAAGGTGTGGCGTCCCAGAACTTGGTCTCACCATTCACAGTGTAGACGTCCATACCAGGAGCAAGCTCGATAACAGTACCAGCAGCTGGCTTCGGGTTAACTGCTAAGGTGAATGTGGCCGCATTGTAGCCCTCAACCTTAACAACACCAGTAACCACTGTGCCAGTCAAAGACTCTGACTTCACTGTTAGTGTTACTACGCCGTTGGCACCCACAAGTCCGTTGTAAGTGGAAGGACCAATAGTTACCACAACAGCCTTACCAGTTTCTACTGGCTTGTCATCGGCACCCACCAAGGTCAACGTGAGCAGAGCATCCTTACCAGCATCTACGATGGTTGGAGTAACGGTAACCTTAAGATCCTGAGCAGGTCTAGCTGGAAGGATCTGGGCAACAATCTTGTAATTGGTGTTGTCGGTTTGGCCAATAAGTCTGTAGTCAATAACTCTCTGCTGATCAGGTCCAAAGACAAGCTCAGCAACCATGTTACCAGCCACACTTAAGGTTACGTTACCAAAGTCGGCAATACCTTCGGCGTTAGTGGTCGCAGTCTTCTCGAAGTAGCCAAGCTCGGAAAGTTTTATGACAGCACCCTTCACAGGATTACCAAGGGCGTCTACGAGCTTAACCTGTACTGGTACAACGTCTCCTGCATAAAGTGTTGCAGTATTAACAAAGCTCAGCTGTGGATGTTCAACTGCAACTGTTGTAGGAATAATGAAATTACCATACAGCAAGCGCACTACGGCGTTCGAACATGCACGCATTTTGTGAGCCGTTACAGTAATAGTTGCAGTCTGACCACTTACGTCAAGGTTAGAGTAGGTCACACTTATGGTTGTAACTTTTTCAGGATTGAACTTGTCATTAACCACTTGCAGGACCGTCCTAGAAGTTTCTCTAAGCTTCAGCATGCTTGCACTCATACCTGTAGCAGTCATCTGAACCACGAAGGAGCTCTTCAAGCCATTGGTCACAACAGTGGGTGTAATCGTAGCAGGAGCAATCACATTGAAGGTTACTTTTGCACGGTGTGCTTTATCAGCAGACGTCACGACCAACGTATATTCACCAAGTGGAAGTGGCAATCCGGTATAAGAACTAAAATTAGCAGTGTTCACAGTAAACTGTCCAGAAACCACAGAACCCTTAGAGACATTAGCTGTGTCATCGTAAGGATCTACGATGTACCATGTGCCGTTAATTGGGTTTCCATCCTTATCGGTTACTGCAACATCAAACTTAGACATGGCATTAACTGTAGCAGGAGCTGTAACCTTAAGATCAGCAACTGGAGCCACCACAAAGTAGACACCTTCATAGTTTGGTCCAGTATAATCCTTGGTATAATCCTTGTTCCCAATTTCGACTCTATAAATTCCCGGCTTTGCAGAAGCTGGTATGGTGTAAGTGTATGTGCCGAAATCGCTCTTGATAAACGTATAGGTGGTGTTATCTGGACCTACCAGCTTTACAGTTAAGTCGTCTGCGTAGCTACCGTACCAATCCTTTACTACAATCTTTACCGTAGTAGCTGTTCCATAAGTTGTTGAAGCTGGAGTGATACTCTCTACTCTGTAGTTCTTCACAATGTAAGTCGCAGTATCAGTAACGAAGGTTCCATCGGTCAGCTCAGCTTTAACTGTAACCTTGAAAGAACCACCCTGCAATGCCAAACCTGTTAAGTTAACCGTCTTTACCGGAGTAGCCGTTTTCCAGTAGTAATCGCTTACCTCAACACCACAAGCATCAGCATTAGCGTATTCAACAGTGAGGTCAAAGCCAGATGCAGGTGCAAGAGGCATAGATAAGAATTCACTGTTCTTCGCATAGAAACCGTCTGGATAAAGAACTTCGTTAGGATCTTCAACAGTAACCCACAACCTCTTTACGGGAGCTCCACTGGAACTCAATCCAACAGTAACTGGAACTATTGCACTAGTAGCACTAAAGTAGTCAATATCACCTAGAACAAATCCACCAGCATAGGAAACGGTCAGAGCCACAACGCCATCTACATAAGCACCGGACTTAACTGTTGAAATGGTAGCAGTATATGTTCCGAATGCATATGGCTGCGGGAAGGTCAAAGAAACCTTACCGTTGGCATCAGTGGTAGCAATACCGGCTGGTATAACATTGCCATTTGCGTCCTTATATCCATATTGAACCTTAACTTGTGTGTTAGCCAGCGGATATCCGAACTGGTCGTACAGATAAATCTCTTTTGTAGCTGGAGCGTTTACCGTATTGGGATTAGCAACTAAAGTGCCTTGAGTAATGGTGATGGTCTTATAGGCATACTTTGCAACAGATACACCATATACTTTCCCATTTACCATGTCATCAGCTATGTTTTTGGAAACAAGATATACGCTGCCTGCTGGAACATCAAAGCGGAATTCGTTAGCTGGAATAGAGAATGTTGCTGTAGTATGGTCATCAGCTAACCGGGTTGCTGTAAATGTATAAACAGTGTCTGATTTAACTCTTCCATCTGGGTCAGTCCATACAGCAACCAGCGCTAAATTTATGTTCCCAGAAAGGTCGGTTCCAGCAACATTGTTTATAGTGCCTGTCACTTCGCCAACGGGCTCACCGCTCACATAGGAGCTCTTAAACGTGGAGTCATCAAGAGACAGGAATGTTATTGGCACAGTCACAGAGGAGGTCCCGCCAACGTGCTTCAATGTGAGGTAACCATCTTTGCCGCCCATTTCATTGTACAGGTCCGCAAAGGTAGCGTAAACCGGCTGGCCTAACTGTGCATATCCCACCACTTTGTTTCCGGCAATGAGCTGTACAACTTGGTCTTGCATACCGATTCCACCGACCACATCATAGGTTACCTTGTAAGTAAGCTTATTCGTCGTGACCCAAGAGCCTTGAGCGTTATAGAGCGTCACTGGCACCGAAGGCTGGCTCACTACGATATCAATGTTTGCAGTCGCCGTGTACGAAAGCCCAAACTGATCTATGTACTGTAAACCAATAGTCAGTCTTGAACTACCTGCAGCGTTTGCCTTTACTTCAACCACAATCGGAGCCTCTATCGGAACAGGGGATGTCACGGGAACAGGACTACTATTCACCGTTGCCGTAGCGATTGCTGGATTACTTAACGCGGCACTCAATATGGTTGCAGAGGACACCGGGTCACCATCGAATTTTACTACTATCGTAGCTGTTTTTTCTGGATCGCCGACCTGCAAGGGCAGTATCTGGTCAGAAGGTTCCAGAGTGAAGGTATGGGCTTTAATTTTGACATCATCTTTAGAAGCTAACGCAACCAACTTATCCGTTGTGGTGCTAAAATCGGCAGCTTTACCGCTTACAACCTCAAACTTCATGGTAAAGTCGTTTGGTATTTTCGCAGGGTTGCCACCGTCAGTGATCTTAATGGTCCAGATGCCTTCCGTTCCAGTTGCAGCGTTTAAAGAAGTCGTGTTACCTAAAAGAATAATAATCGGTGTACCATCAGCTGGAATGGTCGCAGAAGCAGGAGGATAACCGTTGCTTCCTATTGTAGCTGTTAGCGTCAGAGTTGCGCCACCCAAATTCGCAGACTTGGGTATGGTTATCCTTGCACCAACTAAGTAAGCATCCTCCACCTCGTCAAGGTAGTCCTCAAAGGACACCGTGGCTGTCACCACATTGCTTCCAGTAGCGACCTGCTCGGCTTCAATCGTTGCCATGCCTGGCTTTGGTTCTGTGGGTTTTGCTTGGACTTTAATAGTTGCTGCAACTATCTTTTCAAATTCGCCTATTTTTACCAGTGCCTCTATATTTGCGCTTCCTTCACCTACAGCAGTAACTAAAACTGTTGAGCTGAAAGCCGAAGCTGGTACGGTTGCCACGCGTGTAGCGGTTGACCGCCATGAGTAAGTAATGCCACTTGGATCTACGGCAAATCCATCCGCCCTTTCTACCGTCACCTTAAACTCAACTGTTTGACCTTCATAAACAGTAGCCTCTTCTGGAGTTATGGTCACTATATACTCGTCTGCTGCAGCCACTGGTGCGACCATGGGCGTCAGTGTCAAGGCCATTGTTAGTACGGCAAGCAGTGCAAATAGCTTTTTCATGCCTTTCATTGTTTTCCCTCCTTTTTCTTAAGGTGTTTGAACACACTATTAGATGTTCTAAACCCTTAGCAGGTGATCAAAAAGCAACTTCTTTTTGCCTTAGGTCATCAGAAACCCATACTGTCTTAGGTGATCAAGCTTACACTTAGCTCGTCATTTCTTAGGTAATCCAAGGCTTTCTTGCTCCTTTATTAGGTTATCAACCCCGCTGGAGGTGATCAAGATCATAAAGATATATACCCCACCTCGGGGTGTTCTATTACGTTTATTTGCAACAAACGTGCCACACAGTCACACATGCCCAACTTGCACATCAAAAAACAAAAAGGGGCATCCCACCCCCCCCCCCAAAAAAGAGGGGAACGGGATGCCCAAAAGCAAGGAAGGAGGTTCTTGCCAGTTAAGGCTGCTCTTTCTGAGTCAGTGTAACCACACCGTCAGCCCACTGCACATCAAAGCCGAGGGTTTCGGCAACGAACCTAACAGGCACCATGGTTCTGCCATTTACTATTTCAGGTGCTGCATCAAGTTCAACTTCCTGTGTTCCCACCAAAGCTTTGTTGCTGCCAATGGTTAAAACGATATCCTCTACGGCATGCACGGTAACGATTTTGTTTGCGGGGTCAGAGAAGTCGTACTCCACAGGGAAGCCCAGCGCCTCAGCAAGGAATCTAACAGGCACCATTACACGTCCATCTTTCAGGTAAGGTGCAACATCCATTTCAACAGATGTCCCGCTCACCTTTAAGGTGTTTGACCCCACCGTGAGTTCTATGGTGATGGTGGTGGGCTCTTCAGGTTCTGTGGGTTCTTCGGGTTCTTCAGGTGGCTGGGGCTCCTCTTTCTCGGGCAAGTCAGTTATGGTGAGTTTGAACACAGCTTTATTGAAGTTGACCAAACTTATTTCACCTTCAAAGCTGCCGCCACCCAGCTCTTCCATGGCTGAAGCGGGCAAAGTAAAGGTTACTTTACTGTTCTTACCAACAGCCGCAGTTGCAGTTAAGCTATCCACTGTTAAGGTAGCAACGAGTTGCTCATCATTAAGGCTGTGGGGCACATCGTTCCCATCACCGTCAGTTAATGTGGCTGTGAATATCACATCTTCAGTGCCCTTTACGGTGAGCTCTGCAGGTTCAACCTTTAGGGTGCCAGTGTTGACCTTTACTGGCACGGTTAACAGGTTGTAGCCGTCTGCCTTCACACCAAGTTCTGTGGTTTCTCCTACTTTCAGCACGTCGGCATCCAGTGTAACCGTGGCATTGCCTTCTTCACCAACGGTGGCTGTGTCGGTGTAATCACCAAAAGTCAGCCAAAGCACGGTGCCTTCAGGCAGTGGTGTGCCTTTCTGCTCTTGTTCTTCAGCTTCAGCCTCCACGCTGGGTTTTTCAGCAACTTTGAAGGTCAGCGTAACAGTTTTTGCAAAACCCACTTCAAAAGACTCAGGAGCCGCTATTAGATTGCCCGGTTCCACGTTAAGCACTAAGGGGGCATCTGCATAACCCTCCACACTGATAAACACTGTTGAAGTACCTACCACCAAGTGGTCAGGGCCTTTTACGGTGAACTGCACCAAGCCCTCGTCGCCCACGGTAGCTGTTACTCCACCTTTGGGCAGTAAAAGCAAAGCTTGAGTGCCTTTTTCCAGTGGCTTTTCCTCTTGAGCATCGTACAAAGTAGCTTCCAGTGTTAGTTCTTGTGCAAAGACCACAGTAGCTGAAACTGGCTCCAGTGCAAGTTTCTTACCAGCCACTTCCAAGGTGAAAGTACCTTCCTTATAGCCCTCAACCTGTACTTTACCTGTGAAGGTGCCTACCGTGAGCTTACTACTGGGCAACGTGGCTGTCACAGACCCTTTTGCTCCAACTGTGCCAGTAACTGCAAAACCCAGTGCATCAATGCTTATGATTACCTGCGTTCCTTCTTTCACAACCTGCCCATCTTCGCCAGCCATGGTCAGCGTAATGGCTGCATCCTCGCCTACATAAATAGCGGAGGGCGTAGCAGTCACCACCACGTTGGGCAGCTCTTCCTGGGCTCTGGCTGGAACCAACGGTGCCAGCATAAGCACCATCATTGCCAGAACACCCATGAGTGAAAACAGCTTTCTGGTTGTTCCCTTATTTGCCATTTCGGTGATCCTCCTTTTTGTTTCTCATAAAACACCCATTACCATGTGAATCACACAACCGGTTATTGCTATGAACACGCTTATTATTCCTCTTTTATTCACCCGCTGTCTCCAGCACCGCTTCAGCAGTGGTAGCGTTACCGTAAATGTCAGCGGCGGTAACTTTCACCGTAAAGGTACCAGCACCGGGTAGTTTCACAGCGGTAATGAAGTCGTAGTCGGCTGTAGTAACTACTCCACTGGTCTTGTAAACACTGCTGCCATCAGCCTTAGAAAGCACTTCCAAGGTGAACGAAGCTCCGGGAGCATGGGCAATGTTCAGCTTAACCGTGGCTTTCTTGCCTCCTACTTCGCTTTGCAGCGTGGCAGTAGGTTTCGTAGATGGGTCATCGTAAACGATGTAAGTAAACCCAGCTGCTGCATTTCCAGCACCATCAACAGCAGATACAGGCAATGCTACGCGCTTGCCTTCTTTACCAATTATGTCGGCCACTTTCAAAGCCATGGTGGCTGTGTTTTCTTCGTCAAAGCCAGCGGGTAATAGCTCTTCACTAACCACATAACACAAGATGCTGGATTCATCAGCACCCGTTAGCGTTAAAGTAACCACTGACGATGTGGGCACGTACACGTTCTTTGTCACAGAAACAGCCTCTTTTAAGCTGGCAGAAACCTTGGGCTGAGTGCGGTCAATCTTAACTGGCATACTCATGACCTGCGTTGCTGTGTCTTGACCGGTGATGAGCTTGCCCGGATACGCCTGCACACGCACGAAGTATTGACCTTCAGGTAGCGCTTTGCCTTCCTCATCGGTACCGTCCCAGAACCACGGGTGATCCCAGCCATCGTACCAAGAGGGGTTCTCTTCGCTTTCAAGGTAGTTGCCGCGCACATACTCTTCTTCTGCAATGGTTTTTACAATATTGCCCTTTTCATCAGTTACCGCTATGTTAAGCTTTTCAGCATTTCTGAGCATGGTCAGTAGCACCTGAAGGCTACTGTTCATAACGGAATAAGGCGAGCCAGCGCTTATTGCCAAAGCTGTGGGTTCAAAACCTTCATTCTTCATGCCCAAAGCCACATACTCGCCAGGTTGCTGTGGCCAGTACAAGCCAGTTGAACCCGTCCACGTATAATCTTCATTCCACCACGGCAAATCGATTATGTTGTTGTTGTCAGGGAATTTTGCGTCGCCATCAATGGTGTCTTCCTCACTGTAAATGCTCCAATCACCCAAGTAGCCCATGAAGGGAAATACCAAACCGTAGTCCTCTGTTTCCAGCAAGATGCGGCCATCGATAAATGTATTGTCCCAAGTGGGGTCAGCTGCTACTACCACACTAAGGGTGGCTGTTTTCCCAGCTTCCACCGTTACGGTTTCTGGAGCATCAAGTGTACCGATTTCTTCTAACCTGCCCTGATTTGTGGTGTTGTACTGGGTATGAGAGGTTGTCACATAGCCGTCAACAGTGGCAGTAAAGGTTTCGCTGCCCGTATTTGTAATGGTTAATGTTAATGTGGTACTGCCTGTGAAAACGCCAAGCTCTCCATAGGGTTCACCAGTGGATGCACTGGTTATGAAAACATTGTTTTCAATGGCTTTCGCCACGTTTATTCTGCCTGCGCCCTGCACCCTCGGGCTGTAGAACAGTACAGGCTCTGCTGTGTTTACCAAAGCTGTTTTTATCTGCTGAGGTGTCCAGTCAGGATGTGCCTGTTTAATTACTGCCACAGCACCAGATACGTGAGGTGCAGCCATGGATGTACCTTGCATGTTTTCATACTTTCCGCCGGGTATTGAAGAGAAAATGCTCACACCCGGGGCTGCCACTGTGGGTTTGAAAGCCAAGTTCGGAGAAGGACCCCAAGAGGTGAAGTCAGCTACCGTGTTAGGATTTGCAGCCGCATAGCTTATGGCTTCTTCATCACTGAACACCACATCCAAGGTGCCGCCAGCCTCTTTTATGGCTTTTCTTAAGGTGAGCTTGTCTGGACCATTAACAAACACTGCTGGAATGGTATTGGCTACAGAACCAAGCGCCATGGAAACCAATGTTCTATCGTTGTCGTTATTGCCCATAACCACACCTATGGCACCTTGTTCCTTTGCAATGCTGACCTTTTCTTCAAAGGTGCAAGTACCTCTGTCTATGAGAACCACCTTACCGGAAAAGTCTCTACCATCCTTAGCACACATCTGAGTGCCTGTGTCCACGAGTTTTACAGACTCTTTCTTAAACACTTCCACAGGGTCAGGTGATTGAGTGCTAAGTAAATACAATACATGATTATCACCGAAAACAAGCTTCTTTCCCTGAAGCACGTTGCCTTGATTGTTTACCGCTGCAACGGTTATGGCTGAACGCGTAGTGCCCGGAGAACCTACCGTTGCTACATCCTTTACGTAGGTAGTGGATGCAGTGCCTTCTTCAGGGTCTCCTGGTATGACAACGGAGTAGTTGCTGTACCCTTCATTACCCGCCGAGATGACCATGGCAATGCCAGCTTCTACTGCGGCACTGACAGCCTTCTGCTCGGGGTCTTCAGGATCATCGAAACCCTTAGTAGAGCCCAAAGACATATTGGCAGCAACAACATTTACTCCGCTCTTTTTCAGGTTGATCAAATACTCAATACCTGCCACGATGTCGTCATCGTATGCGTACTGTCCCTTGTCGCTGAATACTTTCACTGCGATGAGTTTAGCTTCAGGTGCAATGCCCTTTATGGGCATTTCATTGCCATCTTTATCTGGTGCCACACCTTTGCCCACGCCTGCAACAGTACCCGCTACGTGGGTGCCGTGCCCTCCAATGTCTGGGTTGGCGTCCATGGGGTCAGGGTCGTTGTCGGCAAAGTCGTAGCCGTAAGGAACTTTCTCATTGGGGAACGTGTCATGCCCGCCCAGGTTTTCGTGTTTGTAGTCGATACCGCTGTCGATAATGGCAACGTATGTGCCAGAACCCGTGTACCCCAAGTCCCAAGCTTCCACTGCACCTATGAGGCTAGCGGAGTTCACCATGTTAGGCACTACACCGTCATTAACAGCAGCAACTTGGTCGTTTATTACGTTGCGCCCTGCCAAGGTAATGGTCTTCACAGCACCTTTGCCTTCCATGGAGAGTACATTCTTTAACTGTGAAAGCGGAACCTCCGCAGTAAAACCATTCATGGTGTAGTAAAGATCAGAAGTTTTTTGAGCATCTGGTGCCAAAAGTTTTAAGCGAGCGAACGCCAAAGCATGAGCTGCAGCAGCTTTTGTTTTATAAGTGGGGTCCTTTACGTCAACAGCTTGGTCAACCTCCACAATGATTTTTGCTTTTCCATCATTTTCTAAGATGCCTTCATAAACGTCTTTAGGTAAGGTAAGACCATCTTTTAGTGTTACCACATTGCTTCCTTGCGCAGTGGAAACACCAAAATCTCCCTTCTTCAAAGCATCTAAAACAACTTTCTGAGTCGCTTTCAGAGATGGACTACTGCCGTTCTTGCCGTTACTTGCGCCCACTGAAACGGGCACTGCGGTGAACAGCAGAGCAAAGAGGACAACAATACTGGTGGTTAACGAAATTAACTTGGCTCTTCTTTTGCTCCTTGCGGAGCTGCTTCTGTTACCCTTCATTACTTGTGCCTCCCTTCGTTACTAAAAGCATGAAGCATGCACACCGAAATTGCACGTGCACCAGCATGCCTCAAAGAGGTGGCTCAGGGTACCATTTGCTTTCTCCTTATGCGCTTTCTCCCCTGTGCACAGCTACAACCCTTGCTTCGGCACTGTTCCATAAACTACAAGACAACAAAAAAGAGCTCATAAGTGTTAACAATTCATCTGCCAACAGGTAGTTAGAATAGCACCCTTCTTCTTAGGTCGTCCCCCGCAACGCAAAAAACCACACAAGCACAAAGCTATTAGGTTGTCACGCACTCATGTTGCAGTGTCCAGCAAATTACTCATAGATTACGCACACACATTTTTTGCATATTGCTGCCACCGCAACCTGTTATTGTAGTGAATTATATAACAAGAAAACAGTTTTTGTGCAGTTATCTTTGCATACAAGTGGTAGGTACAAAAGTAAGCAGGAGCACTACTCATGAGAATTCCCAGAAAGATTTTTAAGGCGCAATGATTTTTGTTTCTACAGGGTTCGCTGCTACCAGGCAGCTTTTAGATTAACTACAGGGTCTTTCCAATCTACGTAGTAGCCAAGTGTTTGAGCTACAAAACGCAGGGGAACCATGGTGGTTCCTCTTACCAGCTCAGGTGTGGTGTTCATCTCCACCGAGATGCCACCGATGATAACTGTGGTTTGATCGATAAACAAGGTTATAAAGGGGGAAGGCTTTTTTGCCTGCTGCTTTTCACGAACAGCCGTGTTTGGTAAGTTATCAGGAGTGTAAATCATGACCTTTTTCATGGCAGGATCGGAAAAATCATAGTCCACGGTGTAACCCAGTACCTCTGCAAAAAACCTTACAGGCACCATGGTTCTTCCTTCCTTTTGGTAGGGAGCCACAGGCAATTTGGTAACTTTGCCATTGACGCGGCACCAAGACCTTCCTATTTGAAGCTCCACCTCCAGAGGAGACCGTTCTGGAACAGTTAATGCACTGGCTTCTGGCGACACGGGTTTAACAATCAAAGAAAACACCATTCGCTGATAACCGGGAACGATTACCACACCCACCAAGCGGCTTCCAGTAACCACTTCAGGGGGCAATGTTATACGGGCTTTACCACCTGTTTCCACTGTGGCAGTGGTTGTGTAATTGCCCACCATAACCGTTACCAGTGAATCAGGCGCTATTGCAGTGGGCGTACTAGCACTGGTTATATCACGAAGAGTAAGGGCGACACTGGCTTCTGTGTTCTCCGTAACAGCCAATGGATATGCGGTAACCTCAAGGGCTTTAAGCGCAAGTGGTGCAAAAAATGTCTGAGTTTGAGCAAACACCGTCTGAGCAGAGAAATTTCTTAAAGGCAGTAGGCTGCAACCCAGAAAAGATAAAAACAAAACAATGCAAACAACTTTACGAAATACCCTTTTCATTGCCATTTACTCTAATAATGCGCAACGAACGTGCCACCACAGGCTTATAACTCTCCATTTTTTACTTCAGCGTTTCCAGTAAACGGTTGTAGGCTTCCTCAGCAGGTAGCAGCTCCGCACTGCTATTCAAGAAGAGCAAAGTGGGCACCTTTAGCCTAAGTAGTGTGTCCCACTGATGCGTAACCAAGAGTACCACAGCTTGATTTCCGTATTCTTTAAGCGTGTTCTCAATCATGATGGTACTGGGCTGGTCCAAATGCGCGGTTATCTCATCCACCAAAAGCGTTTTTGGCATAAGCGCCATAACTTGTGTCAGACCCAGCATGGCTTTTTCACCACCGCTTAGCTTCATGGCATTGAGGCGCCTTTTACTTTGCAGTGGGCTATTGTCAGGCAAGTGTTTCACATCAAAAAGACGCAGGTTGTCTTCCACGGAAGCGTTCAGTGGCTGGTAGTGTTGTGGAATGTATCCAAGGGGCTTGTCCATGTTAATTGTGCCTTCAAAAGGGAATAAACCCATCAGTACACGTAAAAAGGTGGTCTTACCGGCACCATTCGGCCCCATAACAAGGTACAGCCCCTCTTTAAGCTGTAGATTCACTGCAAAATGCTTCTGCGCAACGGTGAAACGCACATCAGCGCTGAGCACGGCTGGTTACCTCCAAAACCATGGAAGGAACTAAGCTTATAAGCAGTAGCACTACTCCCATGGCAACAGCATTAGCAAACTGCCCCAGGTTTGTTCGGTACATGATCTCTGTTGCCAAGGTGGCGGTATAACCCACTATGGCTCCACCGCTTAAAGTGGCAGCACCTACTTCGCCAAGGATTCTACCCCAGGTTAAGAATCCGATGTTCACCAGGCTGCCGCGTAAATGCAGCATCATGGCTTTAACACGTCTGCTGGGCAGATTAACCAGTATGAATTCTTCCATATCCCGAGGCAAGTTCACACGCTGCTGCAAGCACAAACTTATTGCCATGGGCATGGCAAGTAAAAACTGCGCTACCACCAATGCCTTGGGAGTAAAGAGCCAGCGAAGGAAACCCAGAGGGCCTTGCCTTGAGAAAAGCAAATAAACCAACAAACCAACTAACACAGGTGGAATACTGCTTATTGCACGCCAAAAACTCAAATGTGACCACGGGCTTCTAACAAAAGAAGCGTAAAGAGTGCCAACAAGCAAAGCAAAGGCGCACGCCACAGCCGTAGTTAAAACGGTAAAAACAAGCGTGCGCCCAATAAGTGCTAAATCCACTGCTCTTTAGCTTTCAGCTGTGCCCTAAGGAGTTATTCCTCATCTAAAGGCTCAAAGAAGAACTGCTGCATGAGCTCTCGTGCTTCATCGGTTTTCAAGTAGTCAGCCAGCACTTGGTACTGTGGGTCGTTATAAAGGAAGCTGTAAATGTTTTCTCCTTCTGCTGAAGTGGTTATGAAATCTAAGTTGGTAAGCTGATCTTTGTTATTCATCCAGGTAGATTGGTCGGTAAGAATGTAAGCACTTTTCTCATTTGCAATTTGCAACGAATTGAGCATTCCAGCTTGGGTTTTTATGTACCATTCACCAAAAGTGTCCGGATCAAGCCCGATGCTCTTCCAAATGTTTCTTTCCTTTACGTCGGTACCGCTGTTGTCATTGCGGTTAACGAAAGGCAGTTGTTTTTCATAAATGACCTGAAAAGCTTCTGGTAGCGTTTTCTCTTTCACAGCGGCTGGATCGTCTTTTGGACCCACCAAGTAGAAGTAGTTTTTCATAAAAGGCATACGAGTCCAACCTGCATCAACCAAAGCTTGTTCCAGATCAGGTGCATGTGTGATACCCACCTGTGCATCGCCGCGCTGCAGGAGTTCAATGGTGGCACCAGACCCCTGAGCCACTAAGTTGATTGTGTAACCGCTGACTTTTTCCATTTCCTTTACCAGCACCTCAGCTAAGCCTGAATCCCTAAAAGACGTTGTAGTTGCAAGAACAATGGTACCTTTGCTACCAGGCTCTGGATAACCCGTGGACTCTTCCTCCGTTTTTGGTTTGCTGCAACCAGCAAGCGTTACACCCAGAGCAACCAAAACCAAACAAACCAAAGAAATCTTTACCCAATTCTTTCTCACGTACAACAAACGCACCCCCTTTAGCAATACTTTAATCATTCTAACATGCCCTTGCATGTGAAAGGCTGTGATATGTAAGAAATTTCATAATTGTATGAGAGAATTTATAGGTTCTGCGTAGTAAAGAAAAGAAAGGAGAAATAGGTTATGCCAGAAAACAGAAGTAGTATGCCTTTTAGTGTGGATAATCATTTAGCTTTAAGCGAAGGAAGCCAAATAAAGCATGTTATAGCCGTGGTCAGTGGTAAAGGTGGCGTAGGAAAATCCACGGTTACAGCACTTCTAGCGGTTGAGCTTGCCAAACAAGGTTACAAGGTGGGCATACTGGATGCTGACCTAACAGGCGCATCTATTCCCTACTTGTTTGGCTTACAAGGGCTCTTAAGAGTGTCCGACAAGGGGTTATTGGAGCCAATGGAAACAAAAACCTTTAGCATTAAGGTGGTATCCATCGCACTAGCAATGGAAAATCCAGAGATGGCAGTAATATGGCGTGGGCCACTGCTGTCGAAAGCTATTCAGCAGTTTTGGACAGACGTAAACTGGGGCGAACTGGATTACCTGCTTGTGGACATGCCGCCTGGAACCAGCGATGTGCCGCTAACGGTGATGCAGATGCTCCCACTTCAGGGCGTAGTAGTAGTAACCTCTCCACAGGACATGGCACGTTCAGTGGTAAAGAAAGCGTACCACATGGCAAATCAGCTTCAAGTGCCTGTGCTTGGTTTGGTAGAAAACATGAGCTACGTAACCTGTCCCCACTGCGGAGAGAGGTTTTCTGTCTTTGGTCAAAAACCACTTAGTGAAGCTGCTCAGGAGTTCAATGTTCAAGTATGTGCTGAAATGCCGCTGGATCCACAATTGGCAGAGCTAACTGATAAAGGAGATATTGAGAATATAGGCGAAAGCATAGGTCTAACGCTGCAAAGTATGGTGGAAGCTTTGGCATCTATGCCCTAATGCAGAAAACAGTCTGTGAAAATTAGAAAGAACCAAAAAGGGGAACCCGTTAATGGGCTCCCCTTTTTTCTTCATCAACTGCTCCTACTTACGGATACGTAATAGTTACTGTTCTTGCCACTCCATCCCACTTCACAGTAAAGCCAAAAGCTTCACTGATGAAGCGCACTGGTACCATGGTGCGGCTGTTTACAATCTCTGCTGGTAGCGGCATGGTTATTGTTTCATCGTCTACCACTGCTTCAGTACTGCCTATGACCACCTTTATGCTATGACCTGCAAAGTCAATGGTAGCGGTTCTGGTTGCATCATCCCAGCCCACCTTTGCTCCAAATGCTTCTGCCACAAAGCGCAGTGGAACCATTGTGTAATCATTCTTTATGTACGGAGCAGCGTCCAGTTCATAGGTATCCACGTTCACATCCATTTGTTTTGAACCGATGGTGAGTACTGCTGTGTGCGGCCTGTCGTAAGCAAAGAGCCTGTAAGTTACGCTGCTGTTTCCAGCGCTGTCAGTAACTGTAACTTTCATGATGTTCAGTCCCACAAAAGCCCTAAATGCGGCGTCCACTTTCACATTGCCCTCTGCATCGGCATTGGTGACCACTGGGTCAGCTGCCAAATTACCAGGAGCAAGAAGCTCCAGCTGAACCTTTACTCGTGGTTCTGTTTTTGCTGTCACAGCAACCAAGCGCTCTGTGAGTAAATCCTTTTCCTTCGGGCTGAGAATTTCAATCTGGGGTGGAACGGTGTCTCTGATCACCTTGACCGATGCCAGTACCCTGCCTGTGGTGTCAGCGATTTCAATGACGTTTTCACCTTCGTTGGGCAAAGCCACACCAGTGAGTGTGTTTTCACCTTCAACCACGTCAAAGGCCTTTTCACCAATGATTACCTGCTTCAGATTCTCATCCAGTACCTTCACTGTGATGTCCACCTGCGTGGTGTTGACCACGGCACCATCCTGAGGTGCGAGTATGGTTAGGCGCTCTTCACCCTCAGTGAAGAAGAACGGCTTCAGAGACACACCGGGTATGGCTACTGCTTTGGTCTTGTAGTCCAGTATCTCTTCTTGCTTCATCCCCTCTGGCACGATCATGTCTATAACTGCTGGCGCTGTGCCTTCTTCGTTGCCTCCTCCAAAGCTCCACTGCTGCGCTTCCGGTGTCACCTTCCTTATCCTGTTTGTTCCATATCCATCTTGTCCCGCTACCATGACCATGATCTTGCTATCTGCTGTTAGTTCCCCTACTACGTCTTTCGGTATGGACACTACTACTTGCCCTGGCGCCCCTTCTATGCCCTTTATCTCTACGCCAAGGTCTGCTGCATTAGCTGCATTCATCTCTCCACTGCTTACCTTGTATACCTTGCTCTCCCAACCTTCTATCTGGAATGCTACGTCCCACTTGAAGTTCTCTGCAAAGCTGACGTTCAATCCCTCTATGCCCTGTGTTGTACCTTCATCCGCTTTGTTGTCTATGAACAGGAAGTATGTGGCTTTGCTTAGTCCAATTGTAGAACCCCATGCATCATCTAAGTTACCTACGGTGTATGTGGCTGTGTAACTGCCTTCGTATAGCCCAAGCTCGAACTTCAGCAGGTCAAAGTCACCTTCTTTGAACACTGGGTCTGTTGGATAGGTGTAGTAACCAGGCCCGTAGTCGTCACCTTCTGGATCCTCTATGACTACTGGTGTGAGCACTGCTACACTGGGCACCTGTATCCATGGCTTCAGAGACACACCGGGTATGGCTACTGCTTTGGTCTTGTAGTCCAGTATCTCTTCTTGCTTCATCCCCTCTGGCACGATCATGTCTATAACTGCTGGCGCTGTGCCTTCTTCGTTGCCTCCTCCAAAGCTCCACTGCTGCGCTTCCGGTGTCACCTTCCTTATCCTGTTTGTTCCATATCCATCTTGTCCCGCTACCATGACCATGATCTTGCTATCTGCTGTTAGTTCCCCTACTACGTCTTTCGGTATGGACACTACTACTTGCCCTGGCGCCCCTTCTATGCCCTTTATCTCTACGCCAAGGTCTGCTGCATTAGCTGCATTCATCTCTCCACTGCTTACCTTGTATACCTTGCTCTCCCAACCTTCTATCTGGAATGCTATGTCCCACTTGAAGTTCTCTGCAAAGCTGATGTTCAACCCTTCTATGCCCTGCGTTGTACCTTCGTCTGCTTTGTTGTCTATGAACAGGAAGTAGGTGGCTTTGCTTAGCCCAATTGTAGAACCCCATGCATCATCTAAGTTACCTACGGTGTACGTGGCTGTGTAACTGCCTTCGTATAACCCAAGCTCAAACTTCAACAGGTCAAAGTCTCCGTCTTTGAACACGGGGTCTGTTGGGTAGGTGTAGTAGCCAGGTCCGTAATCGTCACCTTCTGGGTCCTCTATGACTACTGGCGTTAGTACTGCCGATGGAACTTCGGGTTCTTCTTCCTCTTCTGCCACTATGGGTGGCTCAACCTTTTCTTGTCCTGCAATTTCAGCAGTGTAGGTCCCTTCTGCTACCTTAAGGCCATCTTCTAACACGGACACAGTGTAAATGTACTTGTGCCCAGCACGAGCCACATCTTCAAGACCGTCTTTTGCTTCCAGTGTGGTTACTTCACCAGTGGTTAAGTCGCGCTTTTCCACTACAGCATTGCCACTAAAAGTAAGGGTAACCTTCTGACCATCAACAGCGCCCTTAAGGTCTATCTGATCAGCTTTGCTAACGCTGTCAGTGGTTACTGCAAGCCGGGTTTCAAAAGGCTTCAACGTAAGGGTGAGTATGCCACCCTCAAGCTTCATGTCCTCACCTATGACACCCTTTAATGCGGCATCTTCTTTGAAGTAGTAGCCCACATCAACAGACACTGTGGCGGTTTCATCAGAACCGTTAAACAGTGCCAAAGCTGTTCCGTTCTCGTCATAGCGCAGATAAGCGATTACTCGGTCGCTGCCTTCCACCGCAAGTGGCTGTATTTCTCCAGTTCTTAGGAAGGAGTACTCATTTCTCACTGCACCTAAGTTCTTGTACCACTCCTGAAGGTTAGTATCTTCCTTACCCCATGGGAAGGGCACCCTCATGAATGGATCATCGGTTATGGGTCTGTCCTTATTGCAACCAAACTCCCCTTCGTTGGTGGCTCCAGCCTCGTCACCGTAGAAGGTGGTAGGTGCTCCGGGTATGGTATAGAGGAAGAATGATAGTGCCTTCATTGCATCTTTTGCCTTGTCATCCCAGGTGTTTGTTAAGTAGTACAGCGGTCTGGCTGCATCGTGGCTGTCCACCAGGTTCATCATGGCGTAGAAAGCTTCTCTGGGATAATCATTCTTCATCTGCAGGTAGTTTTGCCAGAAATCCTCTTGAGTCATTTCCTTTTTCAGGAAAAATCCCTGGAACTTCGGATTTGTTCCAGCATGGTCGTTATCCCAGTCGCCTATGAGTAAAGACCTGACCCTGTAGTTCATGGCACTGTCAAAGGAATCGCCAAGCACCATGGGAATTACTTGGTCGTAATGATCCCAAACCTCGGCAATCATGACGTTATCGGGGTCCAATGCTTTCAAGGCCTTACGCATCTGTCTGGTAAAGCCCATAGGCACTTGCATGGCTACGTCCACACGCCATCCAGAGCTACCCAGTTCATGCCAATACTTCATGACATTCTTTTCACCAGTTAGGAAGAACTCCTGCACCTTGGGATTGAGCACGTTGATGATGGGCATGGCACTGAATCCTGCCCAACCCTGCCACTTATCGGGCCACTCAGTGAACGTGTACCAATCAAAGAAAGGAGATTCCTGACTTTCATGTGCACCAACAGTGCTGTAGGCACCTTTCACATCAAAGTACAGGGAATCGTCTCCGCTGTGATCAGGTGTGATGTCGTTTATGATTTTTATGCCACGCTTAGCTGCTTCTTCAGTAAGCTTCTTAAAGGTCTCTGCGTCGCCTAAGCGTGGATCCACTCCAAAGTAGCTGGCTGGATCGTACCTGTGAGTGGTTTCTGACGGGAAAATGGGGTTCAGATAAATAGCTGTAACCCCTAAGCTCTTTAGGTAATCCAGCTCTTCAATAATGCCCTCTAAATCGCCACCGTAAAACCGGTAAGAGTCAACGTAACCGCATTTCTTGCTTCCATCAGTCATGGTCACTGTTGCCCAAGAGGTCACAGGATCCGCCCAATTTGCACCTTGTATGAGCTGTCCCATGTAATCTCCTGGCAAAGTAAAATCCTCATCAAAATAGTCATCATGGAAGGTAAACTTCTGCCCTTCTTCAGTTACGTCATTTTCCGGATTACCGTTTTTGAACCTATCGGGGAATATTTGGTAAATGACGGCATTCTTAAGCCAATCCGGTGTTGTAAAGTCAGGATCGTAAACGGTCAGCCTGCCTTCACCCACTTGACGCTTCTTAGAACCGTCGTAAGCATATGCCACGTACTGGTACCAAGTTACTTCCTCAGGCGTGAACTTATAGCTCCAAACGTCGTAAAATCCATCATTGCTTTCTGCTACTTTTGTAAGCTCAATGTCCTTTACAGCTTTTGGCTTTCCACTGGTAGGTGCTTGGTCGTCACTGAGCCCTCTATCAGTCAAGGTAAGGACCACTTTGCTTACATCCCTGCGTGGAGTGTAAACATAGAAAGTAACTTCGGTTCCTGCTGGTACGGCGCCTTCAGGATAACGTATTAGTTTCACATCTTCCAGGACCACACCATCACTCTTAAGCGGCAATAGCTTGTAGTTAAATGCACCATCGTGATAATTCACAACTAACAGCCTCTCTCCTACAACAGAAATCTCCTGCTCGTGGGCGGGTAGAGTTCCCCCACTAGCTGTGAACTTCTTAACCTCAGGTGTTACCGTGGCGCTGGCCACATAGTAGCCGTCACGGTAAAGAAACGGCACGCTGTGGTCACCTACAGTCAAAACTGGCTCTTCCTGTGCTCTAACTAGCCCTACTGGCATCAGCGCCAGGCACAGTACCACAGCCACCAATAAACTTACAAACTTCTTCGCTGTCACTGCGTTCCACCTCCTCGCAATATTTCACGTTTCACGTGTACATTGATAGCTCTTGTTTTTATTTTTTTACCCATTTCTTTCTGATATTTACTCAACTACTTAATAGCACCTCTGAGTAATCCACTGAGCAGGTACCGCTGCAAGAACAAGAACAAAAGTGTTACAGGCACAGCAATAACTAAAGATGCTGCGGCAAATTTAGCCCACGGTATACCAAAAGGATTAGTAATGGATAAGTTGATCCACAGAGGCAAAGTGTAAAGCTTCGGATTACTCAGGAATGTCATGGCGGTAACGAACTCCAGCCAAGCTCCCATGAAAATAAACAACGCCGTTATAGCGATGCCAGGAGTGGCCAGCGGTAAGATGATTCTCCAAAAAATCGTGAAGGAGCCAGCCCCATCAATCATGGCAGCTTCATCCAACTCTTTGGGTATGGCGTCAAAAAACCCTTTCATATTCCAAACCGAGAAAGCTAAGCCTCCAGCTCCATAGATTATTATGAGTGCCCAGTGCACCTTAGGGATACCCAAAAACGGTTCTTCACTGAGCAAGCCAATCCTAAGAAAGATAACAAAGAGTGGTATTAAGCCCACCACACTGGGAAACATTTGCGAAATGATGTAGTAGTAATAGAAAGGTCCTTTGCCCGGAAACTCAAAGCGACTAAAAGCGTAAGCAGCCAACGTTGCCAGAATCACCCCGAGTAGCGTAGCAACGACTGATATTTTTATGGAATTTATGAAAGCTGTGTAAAAATTCTGGTCTTTAAAAATGTTTATGTAGTTCGAAAGGGTAGCACCCTCCGGCCAGAGCTCTAGTTTTGGCGTAGCAAGAATGTCAAAGGGCCTTAGTGAAGTGGTGAAGATCCAGTAAATTGGAAACAGCACGGCAATGCATGCAACGATGATAAGTGCGTATGTGTAAAATACTTCAAACCATGATGGTTTCTGCTTCAAAGCCACAGCGCATCACTCCTTCACCAGGTTCTGTATTTGCAGATTCAGCAAGGACAATAGCAGGAGCACCAAAAAGACCAAATAACCCATAGCGGCAGCCATACCCCAGGAGTTTGGATACTGGAACGCTGTCTTGTAAATCTTGGTTATAAGCAGGTCAGTAGCTCCCATAACCTTTTGCTGACCAGCCAAGTTGACCACAGTTTGAGGACCTCCCTGGGTTATAAGGTAAATCACATCAAACTTATTGAAAGTCCAGATTATTCCTAGGACAATAGCTGGCACCATGGTACGAAGAAGCAAAGGTAAAGTTATATAGCGTGTGGTCTGCCAAGGAGACGCTCCATCAACGTAAGCCGCTTCTTGAATCTCTTCTGGAATGGAGTTGAGACCACCTAAAGCAATAAGCATCATGAAGGGCACACCCAACCACACGTTGGTGAGCACTACCGCCACGAAAGCCCAAGTAGGGTTGCTGAGCCACGGAATAGGGTTTAAGCCTACCATTTGAAGTAGCTGATTCAGAGCTCCAAACTGCTCGTTGAACATGGCGTGCCACACCTGTATGGATATAAAAGAAGGAATCGCCCAAGGAAGTATGAGTATGAGACGGAAAATTGGTTTTAGCTTCAGCCAGGGTTTAGATAGGAGCATAGCAAAAACAATACCCAATGAAACGTGCAGAAACACGTTAATGACGGTCCAAATAATAGTCCTGTAGGTGAGTATCCATATCTCCGGGTCATGAAGCATGGCTGAAAAGTTAGCAAAACCGATGAACTTATACTCTTGTGACAAGTAGTTGAACACGGACATGTCGGTGAAAGCAATGGAAACACCAAACAGCAGCGGATAAACAGATACGAGCATAATCGCTATCATGGCGGGTGCTATAAAGCCATATGCGGTGAGCCATTCTCTGACTTTACTCATGTCCAGTCTTCCTCTCTCTTATATTCTTATCTCATCAGCCAAATGGTCCATTTCACTTTTCACGTGTGGGCAGGGCGACCGCTACAACTTGCTATGCGATTCTTGTCGCCCTGCCCACCTTTTGTCGTTGACAATAGCCCTATAGTTACTTACTTATTTGTTCCGTTATCTGCTGGTAAGCTTGGTTAGCAGCTTCTTGTGGACTGAGTTTGCCCTGATACACTGTGGGCAGAATCTGGTTAACTACAGACCATACTGCTTGCATCTCAGGTGCATTTGGTATGGGAACACCCTTCGCCGCCTGCGCTGAGAATACCTTTATAATGGGGTCATTGGCAACTGCAGTGTCGCTGTAAGCATTTACTGCTGCTGGCACATGGCCTATCTGCTTACCCAGGTAAGCTGCAGCATCAAAGTTAGATTGTCCCAGAGTGGCTCCCGTGAAGAACTTCATAAACTCTAGTGCCGCCGGTTTATTCTTAGCGTACTTGGAAAGCATTGTAGACTCAATGGTTACGAATGGCTTACCACCCGGTATGACCATAACGCCCATTTTGTCACCTAATGCCTTCTTCAGGTTAGCGTACTCCCACGGTCCTGTAATAAAGAAAGCTGCCTTCTTGTTGGTGAACAAGCTCATGGATGTGCCGTAATCAGGTAACGACGACGGCATGACACCCTTGTTTTTCATATCCACCAATGCCTGGAATGCCTTTACTGCACCGGCATTCTTTATTGGGGAAACATCCTTGTAATTAGTGCCGTTGAACACTCCTCCGCCCATGCCAAAGTGCAGCCAACTTTCATGGTAGAAATCGCCAGCATTAAAGACTAATGGGCTTCCTCCTGGTACGGGGTACTTTTGATGTGCATTAAGTAGATCGTTTATGGATGTAGGCAACGTTTTAACAAAGTCTTTGTTGTAGAACAATGCGTCAGACTTTACTGACTCAGGTAAACCGTAAACCTTGCCAGCATATGAAACACCCTCCACAGAAGTGGTAAGGTAGTTAGCTCTGAGCACCAGTGTAGAAATATCTATGGGATCTATAAGCCCAGCCTTAGCAAACTGCCCTATCCAGTCGTGAGGCCCGATGACAATATCGGGGCCTTGTCCCTGAGGAGCAGCAGTAAGAAACTTGTTCTGTAGGTTGTTGAAGTCCACTGGAACTTGGTTCACTACTACATTTGGATAAGCTTTCTGGAACTCAGCAATGATTTTGTCCAATGCATCAGCCTCTGCAGTTCCTAAGCCCCAGCCATGCCACACGGTAATTGTGCCTTTTACATTCTTGTTCACCGGCATGGCAGTGTCGAAGTTGGAAACAAGTACACGGTAGCTAACAGGATCCCACTTCACCTTGTAGCCCAACTGCTCTGATACAAATCTTACAGGAACCATGGTTCGACTATTGATGATCTTCGCTGGCACATCGATGGTTACTGTTTTGCCGTTAACAAGGACCTTATTGGAATTGATAGTTAAAATGATAGTCTTGGTTCCCTGTGCAATGGTTACTTGACGCTTTACATCGTTCCAAGTGACCTTTGCTCCCATCTGTTCACTGATGAACCTTACAGGAACCAAGGTTCTAGAATTCTGTATGACTGGTGGTGAATCCAACTTCACTGAAGCAGCGTTTACATAAGCTGTGGTATCTCCTATGTACAATTCTAGAAGTTTGTTGGTTTGAGCAGTGGTTGGCAACACCGTAGCGAAGCCCAGAAGTAGTGTGACCATTACTAACATGCTTAAAGTTTTTTTCATAACAATTCAACCTCCCTCCAAGCGTTTTCTAAGAAATTTATACCACACTTTAAGGGAAGTATATGTTATGTTAATAACATTAAGTTAATGTACACCCTCCCGGCTTGACTTTATCTAACTAATTCTTCATACTTTTGAGTGCTTCCAAGCACCCGATTTGTATCTGGTGTAAATGAACACGGCTCTAAAAGCTTGGTCACACAGCTGTGCAACCCAAGCGCCCATGAGCCCCATGCCCATGGCAATGAACACGTGCACCAGCACAACCCTGATACCCCAAATGCCTATTGCAGTGGAATAAAGCGGCCAACGTGTATCTCCAGCACCACGAAGGGCTCCAGCTAAAATAAACTGTGTTGACTGCATAGGCTGCATAATGGCAAGGATCTTTAAGGCATTGGCAGCTGCGCGAGCTACCTCAGGGTCATCAACGTAGAGCAGAGCCGCATCGTATCCAAAGAAGAACAGGACAATGGCAATGGCCAAAGCAATTATGAGCCCCATCCTTCTAGCGACAAGGCCTGCTTTTTCTGCCACATCTGGGTGTTTAGCACCTAAGCTCTGCCCCACCATGGTGGTAGCTGCCATACCAAAAGCCTGGCCTGGTGTAAAAGTCAAAGAAGAGATATTGATTGCTGTTTGGTGTGCCGCATAAATAGCCGTTCCCAACCCTGCTACGGCACGGGAGAAAAACACCTGCCCCAGCCTGAGCAAAAACTGCTCCATGGCTGAGGGTAACCCAATACTGATTAAACGCTCTAAGAGATTCTTGTCAATGCGGTAGTCGTCTTTTAACGACACACCAATGTTGCGGTTCTTGTTGAATATGGCACGAAGGGCAAGAAAAGCAGCAACCCCACGGCACAGTGTAGTGGATAACGCTGCCCCTGCCACGCCCATAGCAGGAAATCCAAATTTCCCGAAAATTAATACGTAGTTGCCGACCACGTTAAGCAGGTTTGACAAAAGGTTATACCGCATGGGCGTCATGGTATCGCCGCTACCTCTAAGGATTGCCCCCACATTCAATGAGATTGTCGTGAATAACCACCCCAAAGAAACAATTTGCAAATAGGTCACGCTCATGGGGTACACGTCTGGTTCAGCTCTCATAAACGTTATAATGGCTGGGGAGAGCAAATAACCGGCAATGGAAACTACTATCCCCAGTATGGTTACCAGCACCATCGATTGGCGTACTGTGGCTTTGGCATTCTTAATATCTCCAGAACCTATAAAACGAGCCACTAAAGCGGTGCTACCCACGTTTAATGCTTGGAAAACAGCTAAAGCAAGCATGGTAGGATGGTTTGTAAGCCCTACCGCAGTGAGAGCTTGGTAGCTTATACGCCCCACCATGATCATGTCCACCATACTAAACAACGTACTGAGTAAAAGTTCCACCATGGCAGGCCAAGCGAGCTGCCAAACACGCTTGTTTATGAGTTTTGGGTCTTTGATAAGCTCCTCAATGGAAATACCGTCCGAGGTGGTCTTAGTTGGCACCTCTGCATCAGTTGTGATTGTGTTGTTGCAGTCCCCTGAATTTTCTTGAGGCACAACGTATTCCGGTTTATCCAATCGTCGGGCACCTCCTCGATAGTCACAAATGATCTTTCATGACCTTTTGCATGACGTATATTAGAAACGGTTTATATGTAAAATATTTTGCTTTGCAAAACGATATTATATATGATACACTGTTTCGGTTCGGTTGGTAAACGACTAAGCAATTAGGTGGTAAGCTTTAAGTTCTTGCACTTGTTAATAGGCGATAAAAAAGTAGGGTTCACCCAAAGTTCAGTGAACCCTACGCTCTCCCATGTATTTTAAAACGCTTTCTACTGTCCTTTTATGAAATCAGACACTTTGAATTTTTCCCCAGCTACCTCTTCCAAATTTACTCCCACTACATCATCTAGAGCGAGCTTCCGTGAACGGCGAGTTTCTACGACGCCATTTACGCAAACCAAGCCATCTTGGATAATGTGCTTTGCTTCGCCTCCAGTTACATTTAGGACAATTTTTAGAAACTGCTGCAGCTCAATCATGATGACAGTAACTTCCCTACCCAATCACAGTTTCATAGGCATAACCAACCCCACATAGTTTTCAGACTCCACCGGCCTGATTACTATGGGGTGCAATGGGCTGGTTAGTCCAAATACAACATTATCTTCGTCGATGCCAGAAAGCACATCCTGTAAATAAGCATAATTGCAAGCTATTTTCAAATCAGGTCCTTCTTTCTCCACAGGAATACTCTCCACAAAGGACCCCAGCTCTGGTACCTCAGCAGCAATGGTTAAACTGTTATCTTCAAGCGTAAGACGTACAGCGTCATCATAGGTTTTTGCAAGCATACCCGCACGGTCAAGCACGTCGCCCATGGTCTTCTTTGAAAGCCTGACGGTGGTCTCCACGGTTTTCGGTATTACACTTCTCCAAGGCGGGTACTGCCCTTCTAATGTGCGAACAACCGCATAAATGACTTCATTTTCAAAAGCAACTTCGCCCTCTCCAAAGGTCACATATGCCACACTCCCAGTATTGACGAGCGTATCGCAAACATCGCTGAGCACATCAGCAGGCAGACAAGCTGTATCAGTTACCTGTAGATCTGTTTTGCAGGCGGCCAATCGGTGGCCATCAGTGCCAACTGCGATGAGAACGCCTTCTGATCCATCCAGCAGGATGCCTTCCAAAACGGGATTTCTTAGCTCACCTTTTGACACGTTCTTTTTTACCGCGTCCACGGCTTTTTTGAGGGTAGCAGTATCAACAGTAAATGTGTTCCCCTGGAGCACCTCCAGCTCTGGGTATTCCTCGGGTGGAAGGGTTGAAAGTTTTAGTGAGGCAGTACCAGAGGAAACCAATAAGAAGTTATCACCTAATTCCAAATTAACTTCAGAACCGGGAGCTTTCTTGATAAAATCGCTAAAAAACTTGGCAGGGACTGTTGTGCGTAGTTCTTCTGATGACTCCAACGGTATTTTGTATGAAAGAGCACTTTTCATATCTGTCCCGGTTATCTTCAGAGCACCGTCGGTGGTTTCCAGGAGTATGTTGTACAAAACCGGCTGAGTGGTTTTCTTGGGAACATGCCTGAGCACGGCTTCTAAAGACTGAATAAACTGGTCTTTCCCTAATGTTATTGGCATAACGCGTGTACCTCCCCACAACTGTTTATTCGTATGGCTCTTAAACTTTTCGAGTGCATTCAAGTTATCATAGTTCCTGTGTGCTTTGTGTGTTCTTGCCTTACTATGTAATTTTAGCACAGGCGCCTTCGCCTGGCTCTATCAGCTTTAGCAAGTAAGAAGGAATATGAGGTTCCTTGCACTATGTGCTCTGCACTCTCACACATGACATCCCCTTTCTCTTCTTTAGTTCATGGGCTTAAAGTTCTTTGTTTATAATCATGAATAACTAATGGAAGGAGGCTGATAGATTTTGTCAACCCCTTGGGCAGTAATGTGGGGCATACTCATCCCGTTCATCGGAACATCAGCTGGTGCGATTTCAGTACTAATGATGAAAAAAGAACCAAAGCCTTCTTTGCAGAACTTTCTTTTAGGGTTTTCTGCTGGGGTCATGATCGCTGCATCAGTTTGGTCCTTACTCATTCCCTCCATAGAAATGTCTGAGCACCTGGGGAGATTCGCCTGGTTACCAGCAGCAGCCGGTTTTTTACTGGGTGTGTTTTTCCTACTATTCCTGGATAACGTTATCCCACACCTTCACTTTGATCAAGAGTCGCCAGAAGGACCAAGATCCAATTTGCAGCGTGTGACCATGTTGGTATTAGCCGTCACACTTCACAACATCCCAGAAGGTATGGCAGTGGGTGTTTTGTTCGCCAGTGCCTTACAAGGCTCAGCTCAAACAACTTTTGCTGCCGCTTTTGTACTTTCTCTGGGCATTGCTCTTCAGAACATACCTGAAGGAGCGATAATTTCCCTCCCTTTGAGAGCAGAAGGAATGTCGTTGAGTAAATCCGTCGTTTACGGTGTTCTCTCAGGAGTAGTTGAACCCATTGCAGCGATTATTACTTTGCTTTTAACCAATGTGGTGGTAAGCATACTCCCTTATCTTCTTGCCTTTGCCGCTGGTGCAATGATCTATGTGGTAGTAGAAGAGCTTATTCCTGAATCACAGACTGGGCCACATTCAAATGTGAGCACTATTGGAGTAGCCATTGGTTTTGTAATTATGATGATTCTGGACGTGGCTCTGGGCTAATATTTTTCTTGTACTTTTCCGATGTTCTATGACGGCTACTATGTGTTTTAATTATGGAAAAATAATCCCGTCGTCGTAGTATTACTGTGTACATTGTGGAAAACTCTAACGAAACGTGCGTATAAAGGGTGTGCATACTGTGGAAAACCTGTGGATTATTTTCCACAGTATGCACCCAAGAATTGAATCATAAAAACTTATCCACAGCATCCCCAGTTTTTCTTTTGTTGATCCACAAGGTGAATAGTCTTATTCACAAGATACTTTTTCGAAGCAGAGTTACAACAAGTTAAGTCTTTTCTTTATATCGTTAACGTAATGCCTGATGGAAACATTGTTAAGCTGTGCATCTTTTATTTTGGTTATGGCATACATGACAGTAGTGTGGTCCTTCTTGTTGAAAAAAGCTGCAATTTCTGGATATGACATATCGGTGTATTGGCGAATAAGATACATGGCAATTTGTCTTGGCATAACTAAATCCTGGTTTCTTTTACTGGACTTAAGGTCTTCTAAGGTCATGCCAAAATAGGACGCTACCTGCTCAGCTATGGTTTGTGCATTTAAAACAGCGCTTTGGTTGGTATTCACATCGCCCAAGGCTTGCTTTGCTAGTCCCAAGGTCATCGGTACATTCTGCAAAGTGGCTAATGCAGTTACCTTAGTTAAAGCACCTTCTAGTTCTCTTATGTTTGTGGCCACGGCGTGAGCTATGAATTCTATAACTTCACTGGGTACGTCAAGTCCTTCTTTCTGTGCTTTCCGCTCCAGTATGGCAACGCGGGTTTCAAAGTCTGGTCTTTGTATGTCCACGGTAAGTCCTTGTTGGAAGCGGCTCCTGAGCCTGTCTTCTAGCAGCGTTAGCTCTTGCGGTGGATGATCGCTGGTTATGACAATTTGTTTTCCAGCCTGATACAAGGTGTTGAACGTGTGGAAGAATTCAGTCTGAGTAGCTTCCTTGCCTGCAATGAACTGTATATCGTCTATGAGCAAGACGTCCACTGTCCTGTAGTGGGCGCGGAAATCTTCTGGGCTATTCTTTTTAATACTTTCCACCATCTCGTTGGTGAACTCTTCAGCGGTGATGTACAGTACTTGCATGTCCGGTTCCTGCTGTTGAAGGAGGTAATTACCTATGGCATGTAAAAGGTGTGTTTTGCCCAGCCCAACGCCTCCCCATATGAACAATGGGTTGAACCTCTTTCCGGGGTTTTCTGCCACTGCTCTGGCTCCAGCATAGGCAAGTCTGTTGGAATCTCCTACCACGAACTCGTCAAAGGTATATCGGGGATTCAGCCTAATGAGGGATTTTGGCTTACCTTTTTTTACTGGGTTATCTGAGAAAACATCAGGGGTATTTTTTTTCTGAACAATTACTTCTACTTCTAAACCCATGCCCGTAATGCGCCTCAATGCTTCTTTTACTATGGGCATGTAGTTCTCTTCGATGTAGTCCTTTGCAGTATCAGACGATACAGAAATGGTAACTTTGTCTTCGCTTAGACTGTCGATGGCACTGTCTTTAAACCACATCTCGAAAGCCGGTTTGCTTACGTACTTCTGGATTTCCAGCAAAAACCTTTTCCAAAGCTCTTTCGGGTCCATGTTCTCCACACCTCCTGTGGAAAATTCTATCACATATCCACAGCCTATTAAAAAGTTATCCACATTTTCCACAGGGCTCTGTGGAAAACCCACAAAAAAGTTCCAACACACTTTTCCATGTTCCACGTGGAACATTCCGAGAAAGAATTGTTGTAAACAAAGGTGAAACGTGTTTTTGGGATTTCTTAGAAAAACGTACTTTTTGGAGGTAAACCGTGTTTATAATAGCTGTGTGTATAAGGAGGTGGGTTTCAATTGAAAGATTTCCTAGAAGGTTTAGTGCAGAAAGCTTTAGACCAAGGAGCAAGTTACGCTGATGCCAGAAGGGTACGCAGAAGAACTGAAAACATTTTCGTCCGCGACGGAAAGTTGGAGCAAGTAGGGTTGGAAGAAACAGAAGGTTACAACCTTAGGGTGCTGGTAGACGGTTCCTTTGGTTTTGCAGCCAGTTATGATTTTGACAAGCCCGAGAAGGTTGTTTCTGATGCAGTGAGCATTGCACGGGCTTCTGCCAACGTAAACAAGAAAAAAATCGAGTGGCTACATCAGCCCCCAGTAAGTGGACATTACGAAGGCCCCATGGAGATTGACCCTTTTACGGTTCCACTAGATAAAAAAGTCAGCTTGCTGTTAGAGGCTGACAAGGTTATGGCTACAAAGCCGCAATTGAAGCACCGCGAGCATTTTTTGCAGTTTTGGGAAGAGGAAAAGGAGTTTTTCAGCTCTGAAGGCTCTTATGTGACTCAACATTATGTAGAGTCAGGCGGGCAAATTCAGTGTACTGCCATGGAAGGCACACAAATGCAAGTAAAGAGTTATCCCAATTCTTTTGGCGATTTTCGTAAAGCTGGCTGGGAGTTCATTGAAGAGATGGATTTTGTACATCACGCTGAAGAAGTGGCTGACCTGGCCGTGGCACTTTTAACAGCACCAAATTTACCCCAGGGCGTAGCAAACATCATCATATTGGGCCCACAACTCTCACTCCAAGTACATGAATCTGTGGGTCATGCCACGGAATTGGACCGCGTGTTGGGTTATGAGGCATCTTACGCAGGCACATCCTTTGCAACTCTGGATAACCTGGGCAAGCTTCAATATGGCAGTCCAGCCATGAACATAACCAGCGATCCAACACTTCCTTATGGCCTAGGCAGTTTTGGTTGGGATGATGAAGGAACGCCGGCCCATCAGGTTTACCTTATCAAGGAAGGCCTGCTAGTGGATTACTTGAGCGACAGGGAGACCTCTGCTCAGATTGGGCATAGTTCTTCTGGTGCCAGTAGGGGTGACGGCTGGTGGTCGCTACCCATTGTTCGTATGACCAATGTGAACCTATTGCCCGGAGATAAAACGTTAGAAGAACTCATGGACATGGCTGGCGAAGGTTTCGTGTTTGACATAAATAAAAACTGGTCCATCGATGACAAGCGCTTGAATTTCCACTTTGGGTCTGAAGCAGCATGGGAAATCAAGAATGGTAAGAAGGGCAGGCTTTACAAAAACCCATCTTACTGGGGTATAACGCCGGAGTTCTGGAACAGCCTGGTGGCAGTAGCTGGTCCTCAGGAGTGGCGTGTTTGGGGCTTACCGAACTGCGGCAAGGGAGAACCTGGACAGGTCATGCGTGTGGCACACGGCACAGCTCCTGCGCTGTTTAAGAACATAAAGGTAGGTGGCAACGAATGATGATGGATGACGCTTTAAGCCATATGGTAGAAAAACTTGTTAACAACGGCAAAGCCGATAAGACGCTTGTTGTGGCGCAAGCAGAAGAGAATCTGCTTACGCGCTTTGCAGTAAATCGCATACACCAGCACGTTCGACAAGAAACATTGAACGTGACAGTGGTGGTGGAAAAGGACAAAAAGGTAGGTATTGCTGGAACCAGCTCGCTGAAACCTGAGGAAGCCGATGCTCTTCTGAATAAAGCTCTACAAAATGCTGAGCTTTCTTCCGGAGAAAGTACACTGGAGCTTGCTGAGACAGGTGAGCAGCAGTTTGATATGAAATCGCGGTTTGTGGAGGATTTGATAGAAGCTCACGACGAAAGGGCACGCATAGTAGCAAACATGATAGAAAGAGGCGAGAAAGCACAGGCTGACGCTTTTGGTGTGCTGAATGCCACAAGAGAAAAAGTCATCATAAGAAACAGCGCTGGAACACACCTGCAGTGGGAAGGCAGTGTGGGGTTAGTAAAAGCCATGTACATGAAGGGGCAGGGGAGCGGTTATCAAATTGGTCAGTTCAACAATCCAGGTAACTTTATCTGGGAGCAGCTTGCTGAAAAAGCCTTGCAGAAATGTTTAGATAGCCAGCACCCCGAGCCATTGGAACCTGGCAAATACACGGTCATCTTAGAGCCTCTCGCTGTGGGGACGCTGCTTGGTGAGATGGCCAGCTTCAGCTTTAATGCCAGGGCAGCTTATCAGGGCCACAGTTACATCTGGCAGCATCGTGGTGAACAGTTATTCCCCAAGTTTATGACCATTTATGACTGGGGCTTAGATGATCTCACAGCACTCCGCATGCCTATGGACTTTGAGGGATACCTTAAGAAGCCTGTCCAGTTCATAGAAGGCGGAGAAGCCAAAGATGTGGTCTTTGACAGCCGCTTTGCGAAAATACTGAACCATCCAAATACTGGTCATGCTCTGCCACCTGAAGCTATGAGTTACTCACCCATACCACTTAACGTGATTATGCTTCCAGGACAAAAACCCATGGACCAACTCATAGCGGAAACAGAGCATGGCATAATCGTCACCATGCTTAACTACGTGAGAAGCTATTTAGATCCTTTGACTGTTCTTGCTACGGGTATAACGAGAAATGGCACCTTCCTCATCGAGAATGGGAAGGTCACCAAAGCACTTAACAATACAAGATTCCTGCAAAGCTTTGTGGAGGCACTTCAAAATACCACAGATATTGGCTCCGAGCTCATGATGGTTGGAGAAGAGTTTGGATCTTTCACAGCACCAGCTCTAAAAATTGAAAAATTTAACTTTATGTAACAAGTAAATGTAACATTATTCACGACAAGGGAGAGCTAATAAGGTCTCCCTTGTCTGCAATTAAGTATGTTAAAAGCACTTCAGCATTTCCCGCACTGCATAATTGTTCGTCATAATGTTTCAATTATGATACAATTCTAAAATACACTATATATTTGGGAGGCGATGTCTGATGCAGGGAGGTTATATGAACCGCATCCTGCGTGTGGACCTGTCCAACAGAACGTGGACGACTGAGGAGTTGGATGAAAAACTTGTCCGTGATTACATTGGAGGAAGGGGTTTTGGAGCCAAGTTTCTTTATGACGACCTAAAGCCTGGTATTGACCCTCTGGGCGAAGAAAATGAAATCATCTTCATTGCAGGGCCTTTAGCTGCTACTGGAGCTCAATCATGCGCTCGTTTCGAGATTTACTTCAAGTCACCACAAACAGGCGGCTATTTTCAGTCATCAGGTGGTGGTTTCTTTGCTCCTGAAATGAAATTTGATGGTTACGACGCTATCATCATAAAAGGGAAATCAGAAAAACCTGTGTATCTGTGGATTCATGATGACAAAGTTGAGTTCAAAGATGCTTCTTACTTGTGGGGTTTGGGGCTAGCCGACACCGAGCAATTGATCCGTGAAGAACTCAATGATCCTTATGTGCGTGTAGCTGCCATTGGACCCGCAGGTGAGAATCTGGTCAAGTATGCGGGGGTTTTCAGCGACCGACGTGCGGCAGCACGTGGAGGCGGCGGAGCTGTGATGGGCTCCAAAAACCTGAAAGGCGTGGCTGTGAGGGGCCATCAAAAAGTTCCCATAGCTAATAACGAAGCGTTCCAGCAAGCTTTGAAGGCTCAAGTCGGCGCTTATAAAGGTAATCCCATGTACGAGATGATGCACACCACGGGTACGCAGGCATCTGAACTTACGGCAGTGCTGGGCATGTATCCTTGGAAAAACTTTAGGGAAGCACCAGGACCTGAATGGGAGAAACTACAGGCTTCAGAGTTCAACAAGCTCCGTGTGCGTAAGATGGGCTGTCAGAACTGCATGATACGCTGCAGCCAAATAACCAAAGTTTGGGACGGGCCTTACAAAGGTGTGTGGAGTGAGGGCCCCGAGTATGAAACACTTTGGTCTTTTTCTGGCCCCATTGGAAAGGCAGAAATAGGTCTCACTGTCTTGGCAGACAGACTTTGTGATGATCTCGGGATGGATACGATTTCTGCAGGACAGAGCATCGGTTTTGCGTATGAGCTCTACGAAAAAGGCATAATAACAAAAGAGGATACTGACGGTTTAGAACTTGTCTATGGGAACATCGAACCTGTTCCGAGACTTATCGAAATGATCGCTCGTAGAGAAGGTTTCGGCAACGTGTTGGCTGAAGGGACAAAACGTATGGCAGAGAAGTATAATCAAGGCTCAGAGTATTATGCCATTCAAGTCAAAGGGCTGGAGTTACCGGCCTATGACCCCAGAGGGGCCAAAGCACACGGCTTGAACTTGGCTACGTCGCCGTTGGGTGCTGACCATAACTATGGCTACGGTTCTCAGGAGCTATTTGGCGTTCCCATACCACATCCTGTGGATCGCTTTGCTGTGGAAGGAAAGGGAGAAATAACTAAGTTTAACCAGGACTGGGCAGCATTTACTGAGACGGGTATCCTTTGCACATTCGCATCTTTGATGACGGGTCCTGACATCTTCAGCCAACTTTTGTATGGCGCTACGGGAGTGGAAGAATTTGCTGATCCAAACTACATGTGGGTAGTAGGGGAGCGCATAGTAAACTTGGAGCGCATGTTTAATGCTCGTGAAGGCTTTACCAGGGAAGACGATAGAATGCCAGAGCGTATTGTGAAAGATCCTCTGCCCTATGGTCCTTCCGCTGGTCAGGTGTTTGAGCAAGATGAGCTACTTGACCAATACTACGAGGCACGCGGTTGGGACAAGGTGACCGGCATTCCGAAGGCACAAAAGCTCCGTGAGCTTGGGCTAGACTTTACTCTGGATTATGCAGCTCAGTGAGGCTACCATGCTGGTAAATGTGCTGTATTTTGGCCATCTGAGGGAAGCTACATTAAAGGAGAAAGAAACTTTGGAAGTACCCTCACAGGCTACGTTGGCGACTTTGATAGAGCTTTTGGAACAAAAATACGGCCCAGAATATAGAAACGCCATGGATGCCATAAAAGGTCTTCGAATACTTATAGATGGCAGAGACAGTAGCATTTTAGGTGGCACAGACGCGCCTTTGAAGGAAGGCTGCACAGTGGTGTTTCTACCGCCCATTGCAGGCGGGTAACTTGTGTGTCCACTACTCCTATGAAGGAGCCTTTTCCTCTAAGAGGGAGGAAGCATTTGCTTCCTCCCTCTTTTATTACACGTTGAAATATCTATCTATTTCCCAGGGATGGACCTGTTTTCTATACGCTATCCACTCTGCTTCCTTTGCTTGTAAGAATTTCTGGTAAGCGAAATCCCCTAAAACTTCCTTGTTTATGGGATCGTCTTCGAAGGCTTTTATTGCACTTCCCAAATCAGCTGGCAAAGAATCTACGCCATTACGTTGGCGCTCCTCTTCAGTCATCTCATAAAGGTTGTCTGTTAACGGTTCTGGTGGTGTCAGGTTCCTTTTTATGCCATCAAGCCCTGCCATTAAGATAGCGGCAAAAGCGAGGTACGGGTTTGCCGATGTATCTGGGCTTCTTAGCTCAATACGTGTGCCGTTTTCTCTCCGAGAGGGCACTCTTATGAGGGGGCTACGATTGGCAAAAGACCAAGCGATATTTACAGGTGCTTCATGATGTGGCACGAGCCTCTTATAAGAATTAACTGTAGGGTTCAATAGCAAGGTAATGCCCTTTATGTGTTCGATGAGACCTGCAATGAATTGTTTAGCAACTAGGCTAAGTTGATGTTCTTCTTTGGGGCCGTAGAATGCGTTGCCTCCTTTTTCATCTGACAAGGATAAGTTAACATGCATACCTGAACCGTTTATGCCGTAGACAGGTTTGGGCATGAAAGTAGCCTGCAGACCAAACTGTGTAGCGATGACTTTTGTTACAGCTTTCAAAGTCATAACGTTGTCAGCGCTTTTGAGAGCTCTGTCGTAGCGAAAATCTATCTCATGTTGGTGTGGTGCAGCCTCGTGATGTGATGCTTCTATGTTGAATCCCATATCCTGAAGCGCCACAACGATACTTTGGCGTGCATCTTCACCTTTATCCAACGGTTCTAAGTCAAAATAATCGGCTGTATCGTCAAGTTCCAGGTTATGTTTTCCTTCATTCCCATTAGGAAACAAAAAGAACTCCATTTCTGGCCCTACGTTTAGCGTATAACCCATTTTGCCTGCTTCTTGCTCTGCATGCCATAGAATGCGTCTTGGGTCCCCTTCAAATGGTTCGCCGTTGGGTCTATGAACATAACAGATAAAACGCGCAACCTTTTTTGGATAGTCTTTCCAGGGCAAGATGGCAAAAGTGGATAAATCAGGTACAAGACACATGTCTGATTCCTCGATGCGTACGAAGCCTTGTATAGAAGAGCCATCAAACATAACTTTTCCAGCAAGGATGTTCTCAATTTCTGTTACTGGTACTGATACTGCCTTCAGCGTACCCAAAAGATCTGTAAACTGCAGATATATGAATCTTATAGATTCTTCATCAAGTTTCCTAAGTATATCCTCTTTTATTGTTCTCAAGTAGCAAGCCTCCCTTCCCTAAATAAAGAGAATTCTAATACCGTAGTTTTCACTGAACTTTTAAAGAAATGTTAGATGGGCTGTATAATGCAGAGAAATGTTCCACGTGGAACATTTACAGAAAGATTAGACTTAATGAGGTTTATTCAGACCACTTTTGCTGAGGTGAATAGGGAGCGTATAGCGATTCTATTTCGTTAGGTTTTCCATCCCAAAGTTCTTTTGGAATGGAGCGCAGGAAAGGTGAGGGTCTTGCCATTTGTTCAAAACCATTTCCCCAAGGTTGCTTATATGGAACGTAAAAAATCAAATGCTCTTTGGCTCGTGTCATGGCTACATAAAGAAGACGACGTTCTTCTTCTTTTTCGGCTGTGGTCACAGACAAGCTGTGGGGGAAGAACCCATCAGTAACGTAATACAAGATGACAGCTTGGAACTCCAACCCTTTTACACCGTGAACCGTGGAAATAGCAACACCTTCTACTCCACCGTTGTTTTCGCGTGTTCCCAAAGCGGATCGCTGTAAAAAATCATCCATGTCAGCGCTCTCTTCGGCAATGGAGATCAATTGCTTTACGTTTTCTGTTCGCTCGATGTATTCTTCCTCAGACTTACTGATGCTTCTAAAGTGGTCCAACAGATTTTCCTGTTCCATCACAAGGTAAATGGCTTGAGAAGGCTCAGCAATTTCCTGAATTGTTTGAATGAGCGTATATAGGCTCTCTAAGTAATCGTTCATGGATAACTTCTTAAACAGGAGCGACTCTACTGCGGCTTTCATGGCTTCCAACAGTGTTAGCTTGTTCTCTTCGGCAAAGTTCAACAGTTTCTCCAGGCTCGCTGCTCCAAATCCTCTCTTTTTCATAGTCAATATGCGTTTCAAGCTTACTCGATCCATGGGGTTTCTACTCAGCCTCAAATAAGCAAGAATGTCTTTTATTTCACGGCGAGCGAAGAAAGGTACACCCCCAATGATGTGGTATTGTATATTCCTGGTGGCAAATTCCCGTTCCACACGCGCGGTTAAAGCACGTGTGCGCATAAGAACGGCAATTTCTTCGTATGGTATGCCCATCTTGTGCAACCTTTGTACTTCGAACGCTGCTGTTATGGCGGCGTCAGCATCGTCAAAAGGTCTTCTCAAAATAAGCTTGTTGCCTGTCCCCTTGATACTCTCTAGTTTTCTCTCAAAGAGCGCCGATGGGCTGTCGTTAATTAAAGCGGAAGCTGAATCTACAATGGTTCTATTGCTTCTGTAATTCAAATCCAAGAACACAACTTCTGGATTGTAATCATCGATGAAACGCTTTATATTGTAGTACTCGGCAGCCCTGAAACCGTAAATGGATTGATCGGGGTCGCCTACAATAGTGACGTTGTTCATGGCGGAATAGTGGGGGTTTGTCATATAAAGGAGCATCTGGTACTGCGCAAAGTTTGTGTCCTGGAACTCATCCACCATGACTAAGTCGAATAGACCGGCAATCATCTCCCTCAGTTCAGGCCTATCTTCCATACGCTGCGCCAAGACCATGATGAGATCATCAAAATCAAGGGCTTGACTCTGTTCTTTCAATCTTTCGTATGTCATGAACACTTGGTGCACAGTATCGAAGTAATACCCCCATGAACCGTAACGCTGCCTTATGAATTCAGGAAACGTGTTGCAGTCAAACATCCTTGCCTTCGCAGCGGAAATGTGATTGAGTACATCATTGGGCCTAAATTTCTTTGTATCCATGTTCATCTGCTTTAGGATGTCTTCAATGAGGCCCTTACTGTCATCGTCATCGTAAATAACAAAGTTCTGGCTAATTCCGGCATAGGGGGCAAAGTACCTGAGCATCCGTGCCGCGAAGCTGTGCATGGTTGCTGCAAAAATGCGGTCGCCTTCAGGAATAAGCCTTCCTAGGCGTTCCTTTAGCTCATCAGCCGCCTTATTGGTAAAGGTTATTGCCAAAATGCGTTCTGGAGGCAGATGCCAGACCTTGACAGCAAAAAGAGCTCTATAAGTTAGCACCCTTGTCTTGCCCGAACCAGGCCCTGCTATGATGGCAAGGGGTTTTGGAGGGGCAGTTACTGCTTGCTTTTGAGCCTCATTTAGTTTACTTAAATCCACAGAATCCACATCTTCATTATAAATGAAAAAGCCTCCGATGTGGGATCGGAGGCTTAACGTTAAGCGATTATGGGATGGGGAAGGGGGAATCAAATTTTCTTGTGGCAGAGCCACCAATCGTAACAGTTGGGCTGATTCATACGCTCCTCTGCACCTTTAATGTCTGGCGGTAGAGGAATGATAACTTCATCACCCATGAGTTCGTTGTTAGGCCAGTTAGCTGGAATAGCCACGTGATTGGCATCAGCTGTCTGGAAGGCTTTGATCATCCTGATGATTTCATCAATGTTTCTACCAATTTCCTGTGGGTAATAAAGAATGGCTCTGATAATGCCCTTGGGGTCCACGATGTAAACAGCTCTGACTGTGTTCGTGCCTTTAGCAGGGTGTATAAGCCCAATAGCCTTCGCTACGCGACCCAATTCATCCGCAATGATGGGGAATTGAATTTCTACGCCAAGATTGTCTTTTATCCACTGAACCCATTTAATGTGTGATGGTACCTGGTCCACTGATAGTCCGATGAGCTCTGTGTTCAAAGCCTTGAACTCATCGAATCTCTTCTGAAATGCTACGAATTCTGTAGTACAGACCGGAGTGAAATCTCCCGGGTGGCTGAAGAATACTACCCATTTTCCGTTGAAATCGTCGGGTAGTTTCATGGGACCAAATGTGGTCTTTACCTCCAACTCAGGAAACTTATCACCGATTAACGGCATTCGCGTTTGCTCCTCAAACATGTACTATCACTCCTTTCCTGACGCTACTAGTTCTAGTATACCCAATTTTTGACTTATTCAAAACATGAAACACCAAAATGATACTTATTCTCAAAAAGCAGCTTCTTCGAATGCAGATTAAAAAGAAAAGAGCCTCCGACGGGGGGAATCGGAGGCCGGGAGTTAAGTAACTATGAGATGGGGAAGGGGGCTGTGGTCGGGATGGAGCGGGAGGTGCATTGCCCATACCTACCACAAAGGTTATATTTCAACCTTCCACTGCTTTTATTATACCCTCATTCCCATACTTAAAACACACCTTTCTAAACAATCATTTAATAAGCAACGGTGCTCAGGTACTTTAAGCCGTCGTCAGGGAATACTGTTACCACATGTGCTAAATTGTATTTTTCTTTTATTCTTAAAGCGGCTATGAAGTTTGCCCCGGAGGATATGCCTACTGAATATCCCTTGGCGCTGAGCATTTTTACACCTTCCAGTGCTTCGTCTCCTGTCACGGTAATAATCTCATCCACTAGATCTTTATCAAATATGGTGGGTATGAAGCCTGCTCCTATGCCCTGTATGATGTGGCTTCCAGCTTTTCCCCCGGAAAGCACAGGGGACTCTGCAGGCTCCACAGCAATGATTTTTACTCTATTCCCCAAAGCTCTTCGCAGCGCTCTGCCTACGCCTGATATGGTTCCGCCGCTGCCTACGCCTGCAACGAAGGCGTCCACTTCCCAGCTTGTTTGTTTAAGTATTTCAGGGCCGGTGGTGAGTTCATGAGCCAATACGTTGAAAGGGTTATTGAACTGGTCGGGAATGTAAGCGTGGTGCTGCTCCTGAAGCTGTTTGGCTTTTTCTATGGCACCTGGAATGCCCTTTTCAGCGGGTGTTAGGATAACTTCAGCTCCGTAACTTTGGGCTAGTTTTACCCGCTCAGGGGTAACTGAAGCTGGCATGGTGAGTATGACTTTTATGCCGACCTGTGAACCCAATGCAGCTAGCGAGATCCCTGTATTGCCTGAAGTTGGTTCTACCAAGGTACCTCCTGGTTGTATCAAGTTTTCTTTGAGAGCATGCATGAGCATGAAATAAGCTGGCCGGTCTTTTATACTGCCTGTGGGGTTAAAGCGTTCCAGCTTTGCGTATATTCCATATGGCTCAATACATACCAAAGGAGTTTCCACAATGCCTATCATGCTACTACCTCCTTTACGCAGTCCTGCTTAACTACTTTAGCAGGTACACCTACCACAGTACTGTAAGGGGGCACATCTTCTACTACAACGCTTCCTGCACCGATGCGTGCGCCATCTCCCACATTGATGGCACCAAGCAATGTGGCTCCAGCGCCAATAAAAACATTCTTCCCCACCTGTGGATGCCTTTTGCCTGTGGTGATATTCTTGGCTCCCAAGGTTACACCGTGGTATATCACCGTGCCCGAACCAACCTTGGCTGTGCTTCCAATAACAACCCCCATACCGTGATCAATGACTACGCCTGGTTCAATTTCAGCTGCAGGGTGAATGTCCACAGCATAGAGCACGCGGTTTATGAAGTGAATAAACGCTGATACATTCCTAAAACCTGCTACGTAGAAAGCGTGAGCATACCTGTAAAGACGTAAACTTCTATAGCCTGCATGGAATCTAATATCTGCGGGGGTTTCAATGGAAGGGTCGCTCTTTAGAAGAGCTTGACGATCTTCCTTAAGAGCGTTTCTCGCCTTTTTAAGTTCTGTTCCCAATATGTACAACCGCATCCCATTTCACGTCGCCTCCTAATGCTTTATGCTAGCGCACTAAGTCGCTCTGGTTTTGTTACGTAATAGTGTATACCCAAGACAGACCACCTGTATGAAAAACCAATGCTAAATGAACAAAAAAGTGCACAATGTTTTTCTTAACATTTCAAAAAAGCGTGCAGCCTACCATTTAGGTAGGCTGCACTAGGTAAGTGTGAGGATGGTCTTTGTTTCTCTATTCCACTGTGTCCTTGAGGCTGTTAAGGTACTCCATATCCTCAGGTGAGATTTCAAAATCCACATCAGCATTTTCTTTTATGCGGCTTGGGGTAGTAGATTTAGGCAGCGGAAGAGCGTTTCTCTGGATGACATACCTGATGCAAATCTGCGCCACTGTTTTGTTGTATTTGTCAGCAATCTTCTTTATGGCGTCGTTTTCAATGAGCCTGCCTGTGGCTAAAGGTGAGTATGCCTCAACCAGAACGTCGTTTTGCTGGCAGAACTGGGTAATTTCTTCTTGCGTGTTTCCTATGAAAAACCTTATTTGGTTTACCATGGGTTTTACGCTGCAGTTGTCCATGAGCACTTGAAGATATTCCACATCAAAGTTGGAGACACCTATAGCACGTATGCGTCCACTCTTGTACAGTTCTTCCATGGCGTGCCACACTTCTATGTTTTCTTTTTTGTAGTCTTTACCTTTTTCGTTCCAAGGCCATGGCCAGTGAATTAGGTACAAATCTAAATAATCCATGTTCAGGTTTCTAAGGGTCCTTTCAAAATAATCCAAAGTTCCATCATAGGTCTTTACATCAGCAGGTAGCTTGGAAGTAACAAAAATCTGGTCCCGCGGGATACCAGATTCTCTTATGGCCTTTCCTACGCTTTCTTCATTACCATAGACATAAGCTGTATCCACGTGCCTGTAGCCAACTTCTAAAGCGTATGAAACTGAGTTGTAAGCCACTTCTCCATTAGGTATTTGCCACGTCCCGAAACCGATTTTTGGGATTTTTACCCCATTATGTAGCACATACGTTTCTGTGAGTACACTCATAATGTCAACCTCCCTACAAACTTTAGCTACTCTAATAGTAACACTTAAAAATATTCTTTGAACAAAGACAAAGAAACTTTTTGTTTTTCATAAAAAGAAGGCTGTAGACTTCATCTTTTTTGCATTGGACGAGCTTAGTCCACAGCCTTCTTTAGTGGCTCACTTGAAGGGACAACCACTTACTTAATCACTGCGGCCGTATGAGAAATCTATGCTTTCCCCTTGTTAAGCAAGAACTCTATGACTCTTTTGTCAACGAAGTCGCCTTCGCACAAACGTTCCTCAAAGTTTTCAAATTCGCAGAAGTTCTTATATGCGTTCTTTGTCTTTTCATCAAAAGCGCCGCTAACAGGGCCATTGTAATAACCCAGGTTCCTCAGAGCTTCCTGCATCCTCGAAACTATTTCTGGCGTCACCTTCACTTTCTCTTCCTCGGTAGTCTTGCTGAAATACATGTTATAGAGATCAAGTAGCCTGATGAGTTCCTTGATCGGCTCAGGATGATCATCCACCCTAAGATCTATGTATCGATCGTTGTAACCTCCGTAACTGCCTCTTTCTTTGACCACAAGGAGTGCCGCTGATTGTCGACCCCTCCTGTCTCCCCCAGCATCCTGAGCAGCGTCCAATGCAGTTACCAGTCTTTTTGCCAAGGGCCCTTCTGTACTCAAAAACGTTTCCTTAAGAGCATTCACAGTGGCCTCACTCACCAGAATGTTACCTTGGCATGCAAAATCCTGTCCAGCTATGCCCCCTGCCCAAGGGAAGCAATTCTTACCTGTGTAAGTAACAGAATTACCATTTGCATCGACAATGCCTACTTGGCGGTCTACTCTGCCATCATCCAGCGCCAGCAGTGCATCTAAAACAGCTTGAGGAGAGTAACCCTTCTTAAGTAGCTTTAGTCCAAGTTCACCGTAATCGAGATTTGCAGCAGCCTGTGTAGCTATGGCTCCAACGCCAGCTTTAGCCCATGGGACTACTGCTCCAACAGCTAAAAACTTTGACTGCACTGCAATGCCCAGTTCACCTGTTTTGGGATCTCTCGCCACAATGGAAAAGGTAGAGATGTTCCTCATTTGACTCACAATACTCCTCATTAATACCCGACCTTCTTTCTGTTTTTATGGTTTCTCTCTTTTGAGCGAATTAGTGTATAGGGTGTAGATTATGCCTGCCATTACTACAAGAGCAACGACGCTACCTGCTGCTCCGAGCCAGCCCTCGGCGAACTTAAGAGCTTCAGCTACTCCTGCCGTAGTCAAAAATGCTGCTATGACACCAACTAGTGCATCACCCGCTACCAAACCTGATGCATAGAGTGTTCCACTCTCAATATCGGCAGTCTTACGTTTCTCCATAAATCCACGTACCATGCCACCCAAGAAGATGGGCACGGTCAAGTGTACAGGTAAATACAGTCCAATTGCAAAAGGCAAGGATGGAATACCCATTAGTTCCACTATTATTCCTAAGCCAACGCCCGTAATTAACAAAGCCCAAGGTAGATTCCCTTCAAATATGCCACGTACCAAAGTCGCGATTACAGATGTGGCAGGAGCAGGCAGTGCACTACTGCCGATGCCATATGCATTGTTTAGCAATTGAACTACGTAACCAGCCACACCAGCAAAGATTAGAGCTCCCAAAAGTTCTGTGATTTGCTGACTTATGGGCGTGGCTCCAACGATATAGCCGGTTTTTAAATCTTGGGACATATCTCCGGCTACTGCAGCTGCAACAGTGACTACCGACCCAACAATAACTGCAGCTACCATTCCTTCAGCACCAGTCCATCCTATGGCTTTCATCAAGATGGCGCTAAAAAAGATGGTTGCGATAGTCATACCTGAAACAGGATTCGCTGAGCTCCCTACAATACCAACAATTCTAGAGGAAATGGCAACAAACAGGAAACCAAAAACAGCAATGAGTGCTGCCCCTACTATGCCAACAGGAATGTATGGCAGTATGGCCATCAGTATTACAACACCTACGAATATGGTTATGAGGTACGCGAAAGGTATATCTCTGTTTGTTCTCTCTAGATCTGAGTTTTTACGGTTCGATCTAATACTCGAGAAAGCACCTTTGAAAGCACCGCGGAGTGCGGGTAAAGCTTTGAAGAATTCAACTAAACCACCTACTGTTAGTGCACCAGCACCGATGTATTGGATGTAGTCAGTCCAGACACCCCACGCTCCTAGTTCTCCTATGGGTGTAGCTGATGGGAAAATGGCGGTTGACACGGGTCCGCCAAAGAATCCGATGAGCGGAATTATGACTATCCACGCCACAAGGCCCCCACCTAGCATAACCGATGAAATTTTCGGTCCTATGAGGTAGCCTACACCGCCTAGTGAGGGTAAAACGTTCATGCCAATGGTACCGAAAGGCAAGCCCGGGATAGCAGTTTCTATAGCCTCAGGAAAGAGTCCAAAAACAGATTGCACAGTTCTGAATAGAAAACCTATTATGCCACCTTTGAAGACTGTATTGGCTGAAACTCCGCCTTTATCTCCGGCAATTAATATCTCCGCGCAGGCAGTCCCCTCAGGGTAAGGTAGAATACCGTGCTGTTCCACAATTAAATACTTTCTATAAATCACCATACCGACTACACCGATGATGCCTCCAAAAAGGCTAACTAATGAGATTAACATCAGAGAAGGAGAATGACCCAGCATGTACAAGGCAGGCAAACTGAACACAACTCCAGCGGCAATTGCTTCGCCCGTAGAGGTAATTGTCTGCACGATGTTGTTCTCGAGTATGGTACCGCGTTTAAACAAACCTCTGAGGATGGCCATTGAGACTACTGCGGCTGGTATGGAGGCGCTAACAGTCATACCAACCTTTAGGCCCAAGTAAGCATTGGCAGCGCCAAAAATCATTAAAAGGATGATACCAGTTATAACAGACAAGACAGTTACTTCTGGCATTCTTTTGTCAGGACCAATGTAAGGTTGAAAGTCCTCATGGCTCTTTTTGGGTTCCTGTAACATGACGACACCCCCGTCCAAAGAATTCCAGTACTTGTAAAACTGGTAATAATAGAAATATATCATAAATCCAAATATATCGTTTCCATAAACAAACTGTTCAGCACAGCATTTGAGAGAACCAGGAGAAAAACCATGCAATAAAGGGATGTTTAAGAACGTCAATATTGTTTCAAAAATGTAATGGAAAACGTGGTGGGTTCACTGATTAGACAAAAGAGTGATTTAATTTGTACAGTCAAAAGTACAAACCAGGTTTTATGCTGCGTATGGGCAGCTTATAAATTACCTACGGACTAATAGAGTTTTATAGAGTTTTAGTATGTTGGGATTTAATAGGTGATCTCCTTTAAGAAACTTGTTCCATTTTCAGGCCTATGTACTTCCATGTAATCTGCGATTGTTGCGCCTATGTCGGAAAGCGTTTGCCTGGTACCCAAGTTGCAAGGTAAAAATGTTTTCCCGAAAACCAGTAAGAGAGCTCTTTCTCTGGTATGGTGACTATGGCCTATGGTAGGATCGTTGCCATGGTCTCCTGTTATCACGAACATGTCTTCACCTTTTAGTAAGCTTATAACTTCAGGAAGCCGTTTATCAACAGTCATCAACTTGTTTGCATACAGGATAGGGTCTTGCGCATGTCCAGCCAAATCTGTTTCTTGCACATTAGCTGCTATGAGCCCATTCTCCTGTGTCTTTAATTTGTCGCATACCAGATCGATGACCTTTTCTGTCTCCACCATCGGCAGGTACTCGGCTCCTTCACATTCGATGACATCAGCCATCTTTCCTATGAGGGAGACCTGAAAACCGGCTTTCTTGAGCAAAGTTGGGACCTGCACATTTGGATTTACGCCATAACCCAAATGCCTAACCATATAACCACTTTTGTAGACACCAGATTTTGGAGCATCAATACCGACTATGCCGTTCTCCTTTATTTCAACGGCTTTCAATATGTCGTCGATGGTGATACCTTTGCCTCCAAATACAATAACTCGCCCGACTTCCACATTTTCTCTGACAATGTATCCGATTTTTAGTTCTTCTTCAAATGAGATGTAGTCCAAAGGTGCAGTTAGATTATAATTCTGTCCTGGATCTGCTTCCAGATTATCGGCTACCGTCACAAGGCCATTTACTAGCAGGAAAGGGTGGTTTGGATCAGGTCTTTCCACGTTGTAGCCATTTTTAATTAAGGCTTTTTCGACCTTATCAATGTAGAAACTAAATGGCTTTTCTACGGGCATTTTGGGCTTTGTCCCCATGATTTCTTGATGTCCTTGATATGTATCGGCTCCAAAATGTGCCAAGTTACTCGACCCAAAGCTCGCGATGGGGTCCCTTACTTTCTTTATCCTCGATGTGTTTACTAGGTATCCAGCGCCCATTCTTTCTAAGTTAGGTATATGTAAGTCAGTATTTTCTGCCAAATGTAATAGCGTATTTGCCCCTTCGTCTTGAGGTCTAACCTCAAGAACATCATCCATGGCTCCAACGCCTAAGCTGTCAATAACCAGTAGTAAAACGCGTTTCATTCTATCTTCCTTCCATGCGAATCAAATATGCCAGCAATTCTTGGTTTCCCTTCTTGCACACCTTCTAAAATAGCTACCTTTGCTCGAGTAACAAATACTTGTGTCCTAAAAGCATAAACAAGAGTATCACCCACTTCTAATGAATGGTCAGGATCAAATACAGAACCGTAATAATCGATGTTTTCAGGTGGTAGCTCCACTGCCTCGAAAGTTTTTTTGAGTCTGGGACTGTAGGCACGTGTGACATGTGAACGGCTGTAGAATCCTCCACCAAAAACGAATGCTTCGTTTTCGCTACGATGTGAAACCTCAGTAACATACACCATGGCAACATTCTCCGGTTCTTTTCCTGATGCATGAAGTGGCGTAGTACCAGTAAGTGCGTGCCCTGGCTCTCCATGGGTGGCACCCAAAGAACTCAATAGAGGAATAGAAGAAACACAAGTTGCACTGGGCGCATTTATCTGCTCCACCGGAACCCCTTGTCTTTCCATGATTTGAACGGCATCAATGAGTATGCTCATGTTCGTCGTGGGTTCAATTTTGCTACTCTGCTCGTTATACAGGAAACAGGGGAAAGCTGTAACGCCAACAATTTGAATGCCTTTGAGTCTTTTCGTTTTCTCGATAACATACTCTAATTGTTTCAATGTGATACCACCCTCTTGGCCGGGATAAACAAAACTTCTATCATCAATTACACGAAGAAGGATATCCTGTGTCATGTTCATTTCTTCAGCTGCGCTGTTTAGCTGCAGAATCTTGTCCAAGGAAAAGCATGTTATTACCTCGGGCCTCATTTCCAAAGCTTCTTTGATTTGGGAGGAGGGTATTTGAACCAAATGACCAATGTGTCCCAACTTTATGTGGTTCTTGTGTAACAGGCGTGCTTCGTCCATGTCCACGGCAACTGCTTTTTCAATACCGCTGTCCACGATGGCTTGAGCAACCAAGGGATTGCGTCCGAACTGTTTTGTCATGAAGTAGAGTTCGACGGAGTATTCTTTGGCTTTTTCCCTTATTAAGAAGGCATTTCTTCTCACAGTGTCCAAATCAATGCAGTAGGTATTAGGCGGGATGGTTCCATTTTCATGGAAATAGCTCGCTGCTTCTATCAATTCGGGATTGTTAGTTAACGCGGCTTTTAGGAACATGCTTCACCTCTTGCTCTTTTCAGAGCCTCTTCTAGTATTCTGAGGACTGTTTGACTTCCTGCTCTCATGGGGTTAACCCTTATCCAGTAGTCTTTCATTTCAGGATTCTCCTGTATAAATGTTCCTGAAGCTCTGTAGAACATGGGAGTGATCTCATATTTGGACTCTGCTCCTACAGGATGCGTCGCAGCACCAAGTTTATTTGCTTCTTCAATGACTTTTATTGATATGGGTTCATAGAGCTCAACCAATATGGTTCTTGATTGTGCATTGGTGATATGAGCAGCCTTAACTCCTTCAACTAAACCATTGTTGATGGCTTCTGCGATTTTGCTGATCTCCTCAGCTTGCAATGCTGCCATAACAGGCACGAACACCATTGCTCTGAGTACTTCCATAGCTTCAAAACCCTGTACTTGACCTCCGCCCGAGTAATTCATTTTTCTGATGTGGTCCGCTATTTCTTTGTCACCAACTACGCATCCTATGCCTTCTGGCCCTAACAGCTTGAAACAGGAAAAGCAAGAAGCATTGGCACCTACTTGTGTACCAATATAAGAAGTCTTAAACACCGTGTAGTTCTCGTCAGTAATTATGGGTATGTTTGAAATCTGTCTTATAGCTTTAATAAGGTCATACATGTTATACTGGTCAGAGCTTTTTTGCCTGGAATGTTGTATGTAAACTGCCTTAATTTCTGGATCATCCCTTAGAGTTTCAAGAACTGCATCTGTTTGGTTCATATTCACTCTCTTTAGCTGAAGTGCCATGTACTCCATGGTGGTAGCAGTAGTTGAATAAACTGGTCCGTCATGTATTAAGACTCTATCTCCCGGTTTAAGGACGGACTGCAACGCGAAACGTATAGCGCCAGTCCCAGCACCTCTTACCAAAACAGTGTCTTCTGCACCAAAAAAGTCTGCTAGCGTCTCTTCCACTTTTGCAGTGGTTGTAGGCCTCCCGTGCGAAGGGACAACGCCTAAGTCACCTAAGCTTAAGAATTCGTCACCTGAAAAATGGTTAGTTATGACATCAACAAGTTTAAACTGGATTTCCTTTGCTTCTTCTACTGTCAAAAACTCCAATGGGTGTGTATCCATGTTATTCCATCACCTCACCTTAATGCTTTCATGAAATTAGAACACTGAAATGCGTAAACTTGCTTGCCTTTATTTGAGAAGACTATGTCTTGTGAAGTCAAAAAATGACCTTTTTTGCAAAATGTACAAAACACTGTACATATGATTATACCACCCCCGCTTCCTAGGTATATAAACAGCATGGCGTATGTCGATATATCTTAAAGGTGCACTAATGAACAAGTGCATCACTTTGGTGATGATAATATTTAAGATAGCGATGCCTGTACCATTGGGAAATAAAAAGCTCAAGTTCTTGAATTTACAGGGAAGAAGTCGTTTCATGCTATGTTTAAGTACGTATGGGATTGAATCGTTCATGATTGGAAGGTAGTTTATTATGGATAATCATCTGTTAACCAAGAATGGAACTGCCGTTATAAAACTGGCCCGCATGTTTCTGCCTATGCTTGAGGGACAGCGTTTGAAGACCATCGGAGAATATGCTGACCAATTGGGTATCGGCAGGGGGACAGTGCAAGCGGCAATGAAATATCTTGAGAACTCTGGGGCTATTAGTATCAGCGCAAAGAGACGTCAAGGAACTTACATTGAAAAGATTAACTACGTAAAACTCTGGGAATTAGCGGACTTCAAGATTATAGTGGGAGTAATGCCGTTACCATATTCGAGAAGATATGAGGGCATTGCCACAGGACTGTACAGGACCTTTGAGAGAGCTAAAGTTCCTTTCAATCTTGCGTACATGAGAGGTGGTTATAGAAGGGAACAGGCGCTTCTATCGGGAAAATACGATTTTGCGGTGATGTCATTGCTCGCAGCGGAGGCATTAAAAGAATCGAGGAAAAATGTGGAAATAATAGTGGAATTTGGTGCGCATTCATATGTTAGCGGTCACAAAGTCCTCTTTTCTGATCCGGGTTGTACACAAATTGTAGATGGCATGAATGTAGCGCTTGACTCTACTTCAGCGGATCACCTCATATTGACTAGGTGTGAATGCAAACATAAGAACGTAAATTTTGTGGAACTCAGTTATAACCAGATTTTGGAGAGTTTGGCTCAGAAGAACGTAGATGCAGCTGTCTGGAACATTGATGAGATTACTGATAGACATTTAGATATTCCATATTACGATTTTCAAAGTCAAGAAGCTAAGGAGCTAGAGACAAAAGCTACGGTTGCGACTATAGTGACCGTGAAGTCTCGTAAAGGCATAAATAACGTGCTAAGACAAGCCATTGATAGATCTTTAGTTTTGGAAATCCAGCAGAAGGTTCTTCGTTCAGAGTTACTGCCCGAATACTAACCTATTGTTTTAACTTCTTGATAAGATAAAACCTTTGATGTAAAATATGTACAAAGTTCTGTATAAATGGATGGAGGGGTTCTTTTTGACAGTTACTGATAGAATTGCAACTTTGAAAGCTAGCGGGGTAATTTCAGATGAAGTCGCCGGCGTGTCGCTGAAAGCTGTAGATTGGTTAAAAAACAACCACATAGACATAGAGTCCGATAATTGTCAAATGTTTGTGACCCACTTGGCTATGTCTTTGAAGAGGATCATTAGTGGCGAACCAGTTGAGGAAATTCCGCAAGAAATGATGGAGGAAGTACGCTCAAGTAAAGGGTACGCGGCGGCCATGGAGTTTACGCATTATTTAGAGCAATTGGTTGGTAAGCAACTGCCGATAGAAGAAAGAGACTACATTTTGCTTCACTTGGCAGTGCTAATAGAAGTGAGTGGTAGATGTGATTAGGTTTGTCGTCGGCGGAGCCATAGATCGGCAGAAAGTTGCTGAAGCGATCAAAAAGGCAGGAGGTGACAGAGTAGAAGTTAAGGTGATGGGCGACGTGGAAGCTGTTCTTGCCTTAAAGAACGGTGAAGCAGATTATTACCTTGGTGCGTGTGCTACCGGAGGCGGTGGAGCGTTGGCTATGGCCATGGCTTTGTTAGGTGCTGGCAATTGTGCCACGGTTTCCATGGCTGGAAGGCCGCCAAAAGAGGAGGAGGTGGTAAATGCGGTAAAGCAAGGGAAAGTTGCTTTTGGATTCACAAACGACCACATTGATCGAGCAGTACCAATGATTGTGAACGCAATACTAAAGGAAAAGGGGGAAGTATAGATGAACATAGTCATAATAGCAGCTATAGGTGCTTTGGCTGCTCTATTAGCACAAAGAGGCATAGCTGTTTTCAACGATGGGCTTAGACCTATCATGCCGGAGTACCTAGAAGGAAGGATGACGAAAGCTGAGCTTGCTGCTACCAGTTTTGCTTTGAGTTTTGGTCTTGTTATTGGCTTCGGCATACCGGTTTCGATAGGGGCAGCTATACTGCTTGTACATAGCATATTGCTTGGGACTGATATTATCGGTACTTGGTCACCTAAGGGGAATACGGGTAGCCTTATAGCGGCTATCATAGGCGCACTGTACGGCGTCGGACTGCTACTTGGACTTCAATGGATAGTAAATGTGTTCAAATCTTTGCCAGTAAACGTCTTCGATGCCATGGGTGCTGTGGGAACACCAGTCACCCTTGCCTTTGCTGCTTTCCCTGCCTTAGCCGTGGCTTTGCAGCATGGCGTGAGCAAGGGAATCATCACCCTTTCCATATCGGCCCTTGTTAGAGTACTCATCGTTAGATTTAGCCCCTTTGTCATAGGTGGTGTTAGTATTTCTCTTAACCCTGATGGCATGGCCATGCTTGCTGGTATGATCGTTCTGCTCATCTACGCCGCACAGGAAAAGGCTACCGAAGGGACAGGCTTGGCAGCATTGTTTTCGGACAGAGTGGCAAGAATAAAGAGTAATGTGTGGGTATTGGGGTTGATGGGTGCTTTAGTTGCTGCAGCAACGGCCATGCACCTGCTAGCCGGGGATCCAATCTCTTTAAACCTGGTTAAAGCTGGAAACTACACTGATGCCGCTTTAGCTGCTTTAGCAAGAGCTATCGGTTTTGTTCCTCTGGTTGGAACTACTGCCATTGCAACAGGAGTATATGGTCCAGTGGGTATGACGTTCATTTTTGCTGCTGCTTTGTTTGTGAACAACCCAATTATTGCTGCTGTGTTAGGCTTCGTGATTATTTTTGCGGAGGTTTACCTTCTGGGTGCCATTGCTGGCTTCTTAGATAAATTTCCTGGTATAAGAAAGTCTGCAGACAACATAAGGTCGTCGATGAGCCAACTATTGGAAATAGCGTTGCTTGTTGGCGGGATTAATGCAGGTAATGCGATGCTACCAGGTTTGGGCATGCTCTTGGTAATAGGTATTTACTTGCTTAATGAAGCTGCTGGGCGGCCCATAGTGCGCATGGCAGTGGGTCCAGTAGGAGCTATCATAGTAGGAATTCTTGTAAATATATTAGCTGTCATTGGTCTCTATATTCCACCCACAATATAAGGTGAGCACTAATGGAATCAGTCTTAGGTAACATTACCGCTCTTGGCAAGACTCTGGCACACGAGCACTTAACGATAAATCTTTCGTTTAATAAGAGTGATGATTCAAATCTGAATGATGACTTAGCCATGTTAGAGGATCTGAAAGATCTTAAAGCTGCGGGTGTTGATACCATCATAGATGTTACTAACATAGGTATGGGTAGAAACATTGAAAGAATGCGAAAACTGTCAATACAATCTGGTGTGAATGTTATAGCCTCAACTGGTTATTACAAATCTCCTTATCTGCCTTCAGAAGTAGAACAGCTCTCAGTAGAACAGCTTTGTTCCATTATGGAGCTGGAAATAACCAAAGGTATAGACGGTACTGAGATAAAAGCCGCTCTTATAGGCGAAATAGGGACCAGCGACCAAATGACAGATTCTGAAAAGAAAGTGTTCGAAGCAGCAGCTCTTGCTCATCTCCGAACTGGAGTACCTATTTACACCCATACGACATTAGGAAAGCTTGGTATTGAACAAATTGAGTTTCTAATAAATCATGGTGTCAATCCGGCAAAGGTGGTTATAGGACACCTGGATTTGAATCCAGATATGGAATACTACAAGCGCGTGGCTGATTATGGTTGCTATATGGGTTTCGACACGGTTGGTAAGATAAGTTACCAACCAGATGAAATCAGAGCAAAGAATATTGCCGCCCTAGTTAAATTGGGTTTTGGAAATAGAATACTTCTATCACTGGATATTACGAGAAAATCACATTTAAAGGCCTACGGTGGTTACGGCCACGTGTACTTGTTTGAAAAGTTCATTCCAATGCTCTATGAGCAAGGTTTGACGTCGCAAGACGTTGATCGTTTACTTATTGACAACCCAAGTGCTTGGTTTCTGCAATAGCATACGATCTTGGTTGTTGCAACGATTCATGTTCGGAAACACTTTTTTAGCCGGCGCGAACAATATGCCTGCGTTCGCGTCGGCTCCATTTCTCAGCCTTACTGGCGAACTTTCACGTACCAGCGCTTCAAGCTGTCGTAAGGTACTGCACCTGTGAGCATGCCATCATTTGCTACTAAGGTGGGGGTTGCTTCCACACCAAGCTCCAAGGCTCGGTCTATGTCAAGACGCAGCAAGTATCTAACCTGTTCGCCTCTTAGGTCAGCTCTAAACTTTTCCACATCCAAGCTGAGTTCTCTGGCAATGTCGGTTAAAACATCAAAGTCAGCAATGTTTCTGCACAGTGTGAGGTGCGCTTCTTGAACTTTGTCGAAGTAGTCCCAGTGCATTGCTTGACCACCTTGAAGCTCAGCTGCTTTGCACGCCAATAGAGCTGGAGTGGAGTAGGGGTAATCAAAGTCCCTTTGCTCCATGAGTTCTGCATTTATGCGGTGCTCATCATCATTCATATTAGCAGCTTTCCAATGTTGAAGTATGTCCCTTTTGCCTTTTTCTTTGCTGCCAAACATTTGGACAATATCGTTTGGCTCTGGGGCTAAGGGAAAGCCACGATGTATCACTTTAATGTCAGGAAATTCCTCTGTTAAGCGCCTTAAACGTGGAGAGAGGGCATAGCACCAGGCACAAAGTACATCATGGAAAAACTCTATCTCCATTCAGTTCATGCCTCCTTTAAAAGGCTTAGCAGCTTCATACTTTACCGCCTTTTATGTAAGTTTATACCAAGCCAGCTGTCTGGCGCCACTGCCCTCTAACTTTGTTCTATGTTCTTAGTACGAGGGAGGTGCTGAAATCCTCAACAATTCGTGCAAGTTCACCCGTTAAATGACAAAACTCATTAGTTTCACATGCCTGTTGCACAGCTTCCATGAGCACATCACCAACTAGGATGCCGTCGATGTTGTCTGCGTCTTTGCTAAGCTTCTTAGCAAGTATGGGGTCTCTCAGTTCAATGCCCAGGCAAAGAGGTAAGTTTGTGATTTGTTTTACTTGCTTTGCATAGTCGCTAAGCTGTTTGACGAATGCTGTTTCATTTTCTGCGGGTCCCATCATTAGGTAGACGAATCCACCGCCGCTGGCTACAATAGCCTTTATTCTCTCTTGGGGCGCAGGAACCACTATGGGCACCAGCGGTACGCCTATGGCATCCAGTTTTGATTTCAAGATACCATTTTCTTCAAGTGGCAGGTCGGGGACTACAACTGCATCTACGCTTGCTTCTTTGCATGCCTGCACAAACCGGTCTTCTCCATAGCCAAATATGGTAGTGTAGTAGGCTCTGAGTATGAGTGGTAGAGTAGTTTCTTCTCTGAGCTTGCTGAGAGCTTGAAAAAACTTCTCCACAGTAAAACCGTTTTCTATGGCTCTTTTAGAAAGTATTTGAACTACGGGAGCATCACCCACGGGATCCAAGAAAGGAATACCTATTTGCACCATGTTTGCCCCACCATCTTCTAAAGCTTTAACGATGGAGCCTAAGCTTTGTAAACTAGGATATCCTGCTGTGATGTAGGCGATGAGCACTTTTCTCCCTTCATGGTTTATTTCCTCGAAAGCCTTCTGTATTCTGGTGTTTTTGTTTTCCATTACATGGCCCTCCTTCGTTTTCCACCTAAATTTCTTCAATGCCTTTCATTTTTGCCACTTGCTGCACGTCTTTGTCTCCTCTGCCTGATAGGTTCACAATGATGATCTGATCTTTGCTCAGCTTTGGCGCCAGTTTTATAGCGTATGCCAAGGCATGCGAGCTTTCTAAGGCAGGGATGATGCCTTCTACACGTGACAGAAGTTCAAAGGCTGCCAATGCTTCTTCGTCGGTGGCACTTTCATACTTGGCTCTGCCGATGTCTTTTAAGTAGCTGTGTTCAGGTCCCACACCCGGATAATCCAGGCCTGCTGCCACTGAGTAAGGCTCTGTGATTTCACCATCAGGGCTTTGCAATAGATAGGTTTTCATGCCATGAATGATACCCACGGTTCCTCTGTTGAATGTGGCTGCGTGCTTGTTAGTGTCAAGACCTTTGCCGGCTGCCTCCACACCGATGAGCCCAACTTGGGTATCCTGCACGAACGGATAGAAAATGCCAATGGCATTGCTACCTCCGCCCACGCAAGCCAGCACGTAGTCTGGAAGGCGCCCTTCTTTTTGAAGTATTTGTTCCCGAGCTTCTTCTCCAATAACCTTCTGAAATTCCCTAACCATGAGTGGGTAGGGGTGTGGTCCCACTGCTGAACCGATAAGGTAGAATGTGTTATCGATGTGTTCTACCCAGTCCTTTATGGCCTCGTTCACAGCGTCTTTAAGAGTGGAACTTCCAGAGGTTACGCTTCTCACCTTTGCGCCAAGAAGTTCCATGCGAAAAACGTTTAGCCGCTGTCTCTGCACGTCCTCTGCTCCCATGAAGATTTCACATTCCATGCCGAACAATGCTGCCACAGTAGCTGTGGCGACTCCGTGTTGCCCAGCACCAGTTTCCGCAATGATGCGTTTCTTTCCCATGCGTTTTGCTAAAAGAACTTGTCCCAATGCGTTGTTGATTTTGTGAGCGCCCGTGTGGTTCAGGTCTTCCCTCTTTAGGTAAATCTTGGCTCCACCTAACGTTCTGGTTAGATTCTCTGCATAGTAAAGTGGAGTGGGACGTCCATCATATTCACGTAAGTAATAGTGGTATTCTTCCAAGAACTGCTCATCATTTTTTGCTCTGTTGAATTCATTTTCCAGCTCAATGAGTGCCTGCATTACGGCCTCGGGCACGTATTGCCCTCCAAACTCACCGAATTTTGCCTTTTTATTTGTAATCATGGGTAAAAGACCTCCCTTTTATTGAAAGAATTAAGCCTAATTGGCTATGTAGTGTTTCACCGTGTGCATTTGCCATGTACAGAGATAGCTTGGTGTTAGTGGAACTGAAGGTTCTTGAAAAGCCGCTGTTATGGACCAAAGAACTAGCTTGTATGCGTAACTCGTTGAAAAGAACAGCGCTGAAGCATTTACCTGTTCTTGAGAATGCAAAGGTTTCTAAGTACGTTTCAAGCTTTCTATGAAAAGAGAAAATGCTTTGCTTTTTTAATGGGAAAAAAGTATTATGCGCTGCGCCAGCGCCAAAGGAGGTGAGAAGGGGATTGCCACTTTAGCGTGGCCTCTGAGGAAACAATGGGTTTCCGTGGGGTGAAAGTGCTTCTTGCAGCCGAGCAACGTTCTCTGACTGCTAGTACTGTAGACCGCATTAAGGTCACCTCCTAAAGGTTTATTAGAGCTAACTATAAAACAAAAAACCTTGAAGCATATTAAATGACATTTAAGCACGTGCACATTGACGTGTATGCCGGCACAAAAAGCACGTATCTAAACCCGCCATGTTCGGAAGGTTTATGCAGTTCTAAAGGACATTAAGACTACAGACAACTGTTAAAATCGAATTTTCCTTCTCTTATAATTTGCAGCAAGATGTCAGCCACGGTTGCATCGTACTTTTCTCCTTTACCACTTTCCAGCTCATCTATAGTTTCTTGAATACTTTTTGCAGGCCTGTAGGGACGATAAGCAATCATTGCTTCAGCAGCATCGCAGGCACTAAGGATTCGCACTTCAAGGCTTAGCTCGTCACCGCTTAGACCGTCTGGATAACCTGATCCATCGAGGCGTTCATGGTGGTGAAGTGCCATTTCCGCTACTGGCCAAGGGAAATTTGCATCTTTTAGTATTTCATATCCTCTCTTAGCATGGGTACGAACTAGATTCCACTCTTCCTCCGTAAGCTGTCCAGGCTTATTAAGAAGGCTTTCGGGGATTGATATCTTTCCGATATCATGGAGCAGTCCACCAATATACAGTCCTTTTAACCTGTTTTCATCCAACCCCATTTTTTTACCCACGAGTCGTGAGAGTTCAGCCACATTTCGCTGGTGAGTTGCAGTGTAGGGATCTCTGGAAACCATTGCACGTGAGATTGTTTCTGCTAAATCTACGAAAGAGCGTTCTAGTTGTTCTTCTGTTTTTTTCTTTTCGGTTATGTCCATCGCAATGATTTGCGCAGTCATTTCTCCTACTTCTGGGGCTTCAATGGGAACAAAGATATTCTGGAACCATCTTCCTTGGCGCTGGTCTTCAAAGACTTGCATTCGGGCCTCATTGCAAGCCTTCCTGACCATTTTTAGGCGATAATTTGCAACATCTTGGGGCATCAGATCGTGCAAGGTTTTACCGATAACTTCCTTCTCAGAGGAAAAACCTAAGCTTCTGATCATTGCCATGTTGGCTAGTAAAAATCTTCCTTCTGAATCAACTTGAGCGATTACGTTTGGCGAACTCTGAAAAAGGAGGCGGTACCTTTCTTCCGATTCTTTTAGTCTTTCTTGTGCTTGTCTTCGTTCGCGGCGCGTATCGGCATCTCTAAGTTCTCTTTGAGCAACAGGTCCAAGCTTTGCTAAGCTATCCTTCATGACGAAATCGTGCGCACCTGCTTTCATAAGTTCTACGGCGGCCTGCTCACCGATTGCACCTGACACAATGATAAAGGGTATGTCGAGTCCAGTTTCTTTAAGAATGCTCAACGCTTCAGCCGTAGTAAAATGTGGCATGACGTAGTCCGAAAGAATAATATCCCATTCCTCCTTTGATAAAGCATTTCTCATCTCTTCGGGTGTATCAACCTTTCTGAAAGAAACGTCATATCCAGCACGTCTCAGCTCGCGTACTATTAGCAGTACATCATCTTCAGAATCTTCCACAAACAGCACGCGAAGTCGTATAGGCATTCACTCATTCTCCTTCATGGGCGACTCATTTAAGAATAGCCAGTATGAACCTAACTGGCGTATGGCGTTAGAGAATTCTGTGAAATCCACGGGTTTACAAACGTAACTATTTGCCCCAAGTTCATAACTGCGGATCAAGTCTTTTTCCTCGTTAGAGGAAGTCAGAATAACCACAGGAAGTAGCTTTGTGCGTTCATCTGAGCGTATACGCTCAAGCACTTCAAAACCATTTATCCTTGGCAACTTTAGGTCAAGGAAAACAACTGTGGGCATGACGCATATATTGCGTCCAGCGTAAGCACTGCGCAAAAAAATGGATGAAAAGCTCCAAACAGCAAATGATGCTATAGTCAAGGCACATAGCTTGTTTAGTAGTTCCTTCTGGTTCAAATTCAATACAAACCACATCAGAAAAACGTAAACCAAAAAAGCCGAAAAACTCGTCAGCGCAGTTATCAGTTGTAGGGTATTCATTTGATATTTCTAGCCTCTCTATTTATCTCATTTCTTCTTACCTTATGGGATAGAGTCCTGATATTATTCCTTTTGGAAAATTGGCATCTCCTTGCATTATCCATAAATAAATATTACACCATAATTGAAGATCCATGTAGTGTTTTTAGTTATTATAGAAAAAGTCCTTCTTCCTTTTCTCAACAATTGTAAAGTTTAGATTTTCTCTGGTCGATAAACCGTTTTTGGTATGCTTTAACGTATCCTGTCCGCATTTGGCTACTGTACGCGTCATCGTGAGTGTTAGGAGTTAGCACATGAAAGCTTCATAGCCTAAGAGAACTTAACCTAAACAGTGGAAACTGCAGCTGAAAAACAAACCATACCTCTCCATATGCATTGCTTCTTTCACGCATCCGCATCAAAGTAAAGAAGGCGGAGCAAGGATTATTCGGAGAAACATCCAGACCCCGCCTTCTTGTTTTTTTGTTACCTTACTACTCTTCTATTACTCCCAAGATTTTTAGTGCTTCCTGAAGTTTCTCTTTTAATTTTTCTTTGTTAAAGAAATCATCCACTCCTACTACAACTTTTCCGTAGTTTTTCACTTGGTCAGCGTAGAAAGTTTGCACCACCACAATGTCGTAGTTTGAACCAACTAAGCTCCCAATGTCAGAGTGCTCAACCGTGGCTGGTACGTCAAGCTCCTTGAGCACATCTTCAACGTTCATTTTCAGAATCAAGCTGCTTCCCATACCAACGCCGCATGCTGCCACCACTTTTAGCTTATTTGCCATTCATTGCACCTCCGCTATTTGTTTACATCAGTGACTTTATCAGACTGCTTATGCCAACAATGATCCATGTGATTATATACCAGTCGGGATCTGCGAGTACTGCAAGTTCAGGAGCCGTATTGCTAAGCATGGGCCAAGTGATAGCTTGCCCGAAAGCCAAGAACAAACCGTTAACAGCACCACCAAGTACAGCTCCTTTCCAGCCACCAGTAGCGTTGCCAAATATGGCAGCACCTGCACCTGGGAAGAACAGCATGATCATGGATGGCACAATTGTGGCGTAGCCCGTTACACCAAAGATAACCATGAGAATGAGGAACACAATTGTGGAACTTATGAATCCGACGAGTACTGCTGTAGGTGCATAGGGGAATACTACAGGAACATCCAAAGCAGGTCTTGCACCTGGTATGAGTTTTTGAGAAATACCTCTGAATGCAGGAACGATTTCACCCAAGAAGAGCCTTACACCGTAAAGTAGAATGGTTATTCCCGCTGCGAACCGTAAGCCCTGCAGGATTGCCCATACCACAAAGTTAAGGTTACCTGCAAGTTCAACTACAACGGCTCTATCTGCAAAGAACACCGCTATTAGTAGAATAATGCCGATTATGAATGCAGTTCCAACTGTGATATCGTTCATGAAAGACAAACGCTGTGGTATTTTGATGTTTTCAGTACTCTCTTCGGGTTTGCCTATGTATCCACCTAATGATGCTGCCAAATAAGCAACACTGGAGGAGGTGTGGCCATATCCGACGTCATCAGATTTGGTCACCTTTTTCATGTATTTATGAATTATGCGAGGCTGCAAAGTCCAGTAAAGAGCAATCAATATGGCACCAACAACAATGAGCCAACCCTGATTCATCGTTGGGAACACTTCTAAGAAACTTGCTGTGATTACTAAGGAAATCCACCACATCAAGTGACCGGTCAAATACACAAAACCGGTGTTAAACAACCTTACTAGGATTAGATGTATGAGAAAGCCCAAAGCCATTATGGATACTGCTATGCTGCCAAAATTGGCCGTAAAGTTGTCTAAAGTATTGGCCGCAACAGGCGCTGTTATGCCAAAAGCGGAAGAAACAATGGTCTGGAAAGAAGACAAGCCAGCGGTGAAAAGGTCGGTACCTGCGAGCATGATCAAAATGCCAACGACGGCCTTTATAGTACCTGATATGACCTCTTCTATAGGTTTTCTTTGGAGAATAAGACCGATCATGGCTACAATGCCGATTAAAATGGCCACCTGGTTAAAAATGTTGTTCACCAGAAAATTGATAAATGCCGCCATAACTTTTCACCCCTTTTTCATGAGAATTGAAAAACCTTAATCAGCTGGATTACTTCGCTCACCTCCCTTGCATTTCTTATGATAGTTACAGCTTCATCGCTACCCAGTACCTGAGCAAGCTCTGCAAGCATCTGTATGTGAGAGGTGTTATCGGTGGCACAGAATGAAACTACAATATCCACCGGATCGTTCTCTTTGTTACCGAACTCCACTGGGTTTGCCAAGGTTACCAAACTCAACCCGGGCTTGATAACTCCGGCTTCAGGCCTTGCATGTGGCATGGCAATACCAGGTGCTATGACGCTATAAGGTCCAAGTTGTTTTACTGTTTCTACCATAGCCTCTATATAACTTGGTTTGGCAAAGCCTGCGTTTACCAACAGCTCTCCGCCCATACGCACTGCTTCTTGCCAATCCGTAGCCTGAGCTTTAAGACGAATAGCTTTTTCAGTTAGAATGTTTTCCAGCATTGTATACCTCCCAATGAAAGTTTGCCTATTTGAATTTTAGCAGTGAAAGTATTAATGTACTCATACAAACAAAGGGGGCCTGCAAAGATGGGCAAGCCCCTTTAGAGTTTTTGTTATGTACAATGAGCGTGTCTACTAACTACTTTGAGAAGGCAAAGCGCGGTTTACTCTTGCCTCGGAAGCATCGGCAAACGTAAGCAAGAATAGTGCTACGCTTACCGAAATGAAAGCGATAATATTGGCAGCTAAGGCTTTAATGGTGGAATCAAAATACAAGGAAACACTTAACATTGTATAAGGCCTCAAGAGCTTCAAGAGGTTTACATCCCACAGTATTCTTACAAGTGGTTTTAGATATAGTGCCAGTTCTACTCCATAAATTAGTATGCCTGTTGCTAAAGGCACAATCACATCATCGCTTCTTGAAGAAATAAGCACTACTGCGGATGCAACGGCAATTAAGCCAAGTATAATCATGGCAAAGCAAAATAGGTAAAACATCCCATTGCTCATGCTTATATCTAGATTTACCGTTTCAAAAGCTTTACTGCCTAGGTCGAGAGGTGTTCTACTTGCCAAAGATATAGCGGCAGTTACTAGAAAACCCGCTGCTGTAATGAGAATTGTGTAAAATGTGGTGGCTTCGATTTTTGCTTTTTTCCTAAACGTTTTGCCATAAAAGCAGGTATCTCCCAGCTCTTCCATTCCATTTTTCTTGTCACCAGCGAAAATTGGCGCTGCATTGAGAATCACAGCTATAAAGAGAAATGTAGGCAAGTAAAGATTTATCATTGTAGTAAACAGGTTTCCATCAAGTACTTGTAGCCACGTTTGTCTAAAGCTTTCCGAAAAATAAACGCCGCAGGTAAAAAGCACGTAAACAGTAAGCACAATCAATGTCCAATGGCTGTTTAGTAGTATTTTTAGTTCAGCCATCATAAGGTGTTGGTAGGTTCCGCCTTTAGCGCTCATGCAATTATCTCCTTCCTATTGTAGAAAACATAAGTGAGCAAAAGAGCTACAGCGAATATAACTGCTTGAGTAATCAAGGTAAGCCCTATAGTGGGAATGGCATGGTTCCCAACAATAAATACTTTTCCGTTTCCCAAAACGTCTGTAAGCGACATGAGAGAAAATGTGCTAACGTCAGCGAATATTGTCCTCATGGAACTAATATATTGACCTTCAACATTTAGTGAATAAAGGGCACCAATGGCAAAATAGATGCCTGAAATGAAGAAACTAACTAAATTACTTCTGCACAGGGAAGATATGCACAATATTACCGCCGTCAAGACGATGGCTCCCAGTAGAGATCCTGCAAGCTGGCAAAAATAGAACTGCAAAGCCCACATGGTATTAGGCATCTTGTAAAAGGATGTAAGGCTGTTTATGGGGGTGTTTTTGAAGGGAAGGCCGTAAACATGCATATAAAGAAGTGCTGCCAGAGCTTGAAATATGATTACAACTATTGCGGCAAACAAGCAACTTGCCAGTAGCTTGCTCGAAAATAATTTGCTTCTGCCATTTTTGGTCGTAAGTAATATGCCATGCATTTTACTGGTGTATTCGCCCGTGTAAACACCAGCTGTGCCAAGTATCACCACAAAGGCTATCAGTAATGGAAGCATAGAGTTGTTTATATCTATCCAGTCATCCCAGCGTGTAAGATTCGGCTCCATCTTAGGCATGTTTGTGTACTGCTGAAGCAAATACCTGTTGAGCGGTGTATCTGGTTCGTTCTTTAGTTCTTGTATCATTTTATTCAAGGTAACGTTTCGCTCAACTAAGCTTTCAATGCGCAGTGCTGCTTCTTCTTTTAACTCTTTTGCTACATCATAGCGTTCATATACTTTGCCTTGGTATTGCTCAATAGTTTGAGTTATTTTAGGAGAGATCATCGGCTGAAGCTCGTCAAAAGTAACGTTAAATTCATTTTTTATAACATACTCTTGTACTTGCGGGTCATAAGCTGCGTCAATTATCTCTTGAAACACCGGCTGCAACGCTCTTTTGCTGTACACTACAGAGAAATTGTCGGCAAGGTTAAGAATAAGGTACGCGTAGAAAAGTGCAAGCAGCAAAGCTAATATCCATACGTACTTCTTTGAAACAATTTTCTTGAACTCTGCACCGATAAGGTTCATTCGTCCTGGCCTCCGAAAACATAAACGAAGACATCTTCTAAAGAAGGTTCTGCCGGCGTTGCATCTTGAAGTGGTTTTGAATCGCTTACTATACGTATTTCAAAATGGTCATCTTTTTGAAGTACGTTGCCAATAGGGAACCGCTGCTTGAGTTCGTTTAGCTCGCGGTGGCTAACATTGACGAGCCACACTTTTCCTTCAACCATGTGACGGAGGTTTTCCGTCGTATCACAGTTTACGACTTTGCCTTCCTTTAGCAGAATGACTTGGCCTGCTATGGACTGCACATCAGAGACGATATGTGTGGAAAGAATGATGATGCGGTCTTCGGAAAGCTCGGAAAGAATATTTCTAAAACGTATGCGCTCGTTAGGATCTAACCCCGCTGTGGGTTCATCGAGAATAAGAATTCTTGGGTCGTTAAGCAGTGCTTGAGCTATGCCGATACGCCTTATCATGCCTCCTGAAAACTGACCAAGTTTCTTATTTTTCACATCTGCTAAACCTACTAAATCGAGAAGTTCATCTATTCTGCGGTTTGCGTACTTTGGGTCCAGTCCTTTGAGTGCCCCAAGGTACTGCAAAAAGCGCTTTGCCGTGAAATCTCTGTAGTAACCGACCTCCTGGGGCATGTAACCGAGAATATCTCGGTATTTGGCTCCTAGTTCCCCTATGGTTACGCCATCTAGGGTGACTTTGCCTGAAGAAGGTGGCAAAACGCCCACCATCATGCGCATGAGTGTGGTCTTACCGGCTCCATTAGGGCCCAGCAAACCGTATACACCGCGTTCAAAGTTTAAGCTCACATGATCTACGGCACATCTATTTCCAAAGTTTTTTGTTAGGTTTTGCGTTCTAAGTTGCATTAACATGTACCTCCTAAATCCAATGTTGTCAATTGGTGGCTAAAGGCATGTAGCGAAAAAATAAACAGCATAGTACTTACTCCAAGTATGACGAGCAACGAGAAAAGTCTTATATTGAGTAGCATCATAGCCAGTTCGTGCCTATTTACGAAGAGCATGACAGATGCGATAATCCACCCTGCAAGTATGCCCATTACTGGTAAGGACTCACCAAATTTTGTTGCAACCAGTAGAGCCAAAAAACCGATGAAGAACATCATAGTGGAACCCGTAAGGAACATCCTTAAAGGGGTGATCAAGTTTTGCGATGTAAAAGTGGTTACTACGGCTAATAATGCTACGTTCAACACTGTACCGATCATGATCTTTACTACGTAAATTTGATTTGCGTTGTATTTGCAAGCCTTTTCCAGCTCGACTACGGCCGGTGTTCTAGTGGTCATAACTTCTAGTAAGCTTAAAAGTAAGGGAACGGGTGCCCCAGCAACAAAAATACCTACTGCAGAAAGCGAGGATTTAGCGCTACTTATAGAGAGTACGGTTATTGCCATAAACGCAGCGCACGCGGCCCAGAAGACAATGGATGTTGTGGTAAGCTGCAAAATAGCGATATCCCATAGGTTAATCCGTTTTCTTTCCACAGGTAGATAATCAGCAGCTATTTGTACCACAGATTCGATCTGCTGCTCTGGGATTTGCGGTATATTCACACTTTTAAAGAGCTGCTCGATATGCTTATCTTCGTTACTGCTCTTCTCCATCTGTCTCTTCCCCCTTTAGCAGTATGGAAAGCTTGTTAAGTCCGTACCGTATTCGCGCTTTAACTGTGGGCTCTTTGACTTTGAGCATCTCTGCAATTTCCCTACTAGTAAAACCGTAGTAGTACTTAAGTACGATGCAATCTCTTTGATCGGTAGGAATCCTAGACAGCGCATTTAACAGCTCTGCGCTGTCTGTTACGTTTTCCAAGCTTGAAGTAATGTCATTTTCGCTCTCTTCTTCGAACTCGTATTCCTCATGCCTGCTTTCATATTTCCAGTGATTCCTTAGATGGTTCGCGGCAATGGTAAAGAGCCACGAACGGAACTTACCACGATTCTCATAAGTTTCTATGGAAGCCACCATCTTCACAAAAACCTCCTGCGTTAAGTCCATTGATATTTCGCGGTTTTGCGTGTGGTAGTAGAAGTAAGCGAAAACGCTCTGGTAATAAGCTTTTATGAGGGTGTCCAGCGCGCGTCTGTCACCGTGCTTAATCCTATCTATGAGCTTTATTTCGTCCACCATAACACCACTTTAGCCGCATCTAACCTATAAAACAACTCAGAAGGGCGAAAAGATATAAAGCTGGAAAAGATGCTTTGCTTGTGTGTGGTGGCAGCGAAAATTGGTGAACTTCTTTAGCTCGTGAGAAAAGAAGATAAAGTCTTGAGCCCCAAAAACGTCAGGAACTCTGCTTTTTGACTGCCGAACGTTTGGTATTTAGAGCACAGGCGCCAATTATACCTTTCAGCTGTAATTGGACTTTTCAGGTAGCACATGCGTTTTTAGTTTCTAAACACATACGCGTATACAGATTCTAGTAGAACGTGCCACAATGTGTGGCATGTGCGGGAAATGCCTTTGTGATGCAGTTATTTCAAGAGATAATGCTTAACCGTTCATGGCTTCATACATTTCGGCATTTAGTATGGCACAGCCAGCAGCACCCCGGATAGTGTTGTGAACCAAGGCAAGGAATCTTAGGGAGCGATCAGAGTACTGCACAAGCTGCCCCATGCTCACTGTCATGCCGCCACCCAGATTACGATGCAGTCGAGGTTGGGGAGCGTCGCTTTGAGGTAAGTAAATTAACGGCTTTTCCGGAGCTGATGGCAGGTTAAAGCCCTTTAGCGGCTGGAAGTTATTGATGGCGTCAATGAGGGCTGTAATACTGACCTTTTCTTTTGTTTTTACAGACACTGACAGCAGGTGGCCATCTACCACGGGCACGCGGTTGCACTGAGCGTAAATTTTGAAAGGCGCAAAGTCGATGGCCTCTTCGTGTTCATTGTAATTGCCAAGTATTTTTAGCGGTTCACTGGTTAGCTTCTGTTCTTCACCGTTTATGTGGGGGATTACGTTGTCCACAATATCCAAAGATGATACGCCGGGATAACCTGCACCGGACAATGCTTGCATGGTTACCACGTTAACTTCTTCCAAGCCGAACAAATCAGCAACAGGCTTTAGTGCTATGACAAGGCCCACGGTGGAGCAATTTGGATTCGTAATGATGACGCCGGGTGTGGTTTGATAACGAGTCAGTGAAAGGTGCTGCCAGTTTACCTCGGGTACTACCAATGGCACGTTTGCATCCATGCGGTGACAGGCTGCATTGGAAAACACGGTATAGCCTGCGTTCACAAACATATCTTCTATGGGGCCCGCCGCACTTGACGGTAGAGCGGAGAAAACATAATCGCAATGGAAAGTGGGCCTGCACTCTTCAATTAGCATGTCTGAAATGGAATCCGGCATGGCAGTATTTAATCTCCACGTAACAGCCTCTTTATACGTTTTTCCAGCGGAATTTTGAGAAGCTGCAAGTGTACTTATCTGGAAATAGGGATGATTTTCCAAAAGCTGAATGAAGCGTTGTCCCACTAAGCCCGTTGCCCCTAAAATGGCCACTTTTCGTTTCCTCATGTGGTATTTTGTATCCTCCTTTCTATTCTTTAGCGCCACACAGCTTGGAGAAGCGCTTTGGCTGACTTACTTTTACCCATGGTAAAAAGGTGTATGCCGGGCGCTCCCCACGAAAGTAGCTTTTCAACAAGTGATGCCATGAACGCTGTGCCCACTTCAAACTCCTCTTTGCTGCTCTTGGCTTCTTGCATTTTTTCCAGAAAAGCGTGGGGAATGTTGACGAAGAATTTTCTCGGTATGCTGTAAATGGATTTGAGGCTGACCACGGGTTTTATACCTGGAATAATGGGTACATTTATACCGATGCTTCTGGCTCTTTCTACAAAGTCTTTGTACACGTCGAAGTCGAAGATCATTTGGGTAATGATGTAGTTTGCCCCTGCTTCCACTTTTTCTTTTAGGTGCTTCATGTCTTCCTCCAAATTGGGAGCTTCAAAATGCTTTTCTGGGTAACCAGCTACTCCGATACAGAAATCGGTGCACATGGTGCTTTCTTTCTGATACAGGTAGTGTCCTTTGTTCATATGCGCAATTTGCTGCACTAAATCCACTGCATATGTGTGGTAGTCTTTGTTGTTCTCTTGTTTGCTTTCTCCTTCAGCGTTTTCGTATTCACCTCTAATGGCAAACACATTTTGCACACCAATCAAATGCAAGTCAATGAGTAAGTCTTCAAGCTCAAACTTATTCATGCCGCGGCAGAGAACGTGTGGCACTACGTCCACTGAGTAACGTTTCATCAATGCAGCTGTTAAACCTACTGTACCAGGCCTCTTCACCTTCGGCACCTTCACGATGGTACCGTCTTCAAGCTCCACATAAGTGGTCTCAGCTGCATGTCTGGTCACGTTTATGAAGCTTATGGGGTAATCAGTTATAAGCTCGTCAACGGCTTTAAAGATGTCTTCCGCACTGTGTCCTCGATTCGGTGGTAGGACTTCTATGGAAATGATCCGTCCCTGCTCGATTTTGTCAGTAACTTTCATCATTACCACCCCCTTCTAGAATTCTTAGCTGGTGTTTTCCCACTGTGCCCATGGTATTTCCTATGATGACGAGGAGCGTATCAATCTCAGGATGTAGGGGAGAATTCAGAATACTTCGAACGTCGCTGGGTTGTCTTATTTGGTTGCCATAATATGTGGCAAAAGCGTCTGCCAATGCTCCTGAGCGAGCAACCACTGTTACCGCGTCTGCTTTGCCGAAGCTGATGGAAGGGCCTACTGTGCCAGAGGAAGTGCAAATGCCATAGTTCCCTGCTGGCACTTCTAAGCCGATTCTGCCTGAAAGAGGAGAGTTCCCTGCAAATATGGAAACCACGATGGGCTGCTGCGCTTTCACAAATAGGTCGCCACCATTTTCCACGATAACTTCCCTACAACCGAATTCGTAAGAAAGAAAACTCCCCACTTGGTCAGCTACTGCTCCTGCCACCGCAGCCATGGGCCCAACATGGGCAAGTTCTGCTGCATCTAACATTTTTCGTACAATGCCCACTGCAATGGGGTCGTTTACTGGTTTGAAGGACGTCAGAAAGACGGGATTTTGTTTTATGTAATCTTCCAATTGCTGGCGTAATCTGGTTATGAACTGAAGGGCGGCTTCAGGCATTTCTTCGTAGGTTTTGTCAACGCCAATCCATAAGTCAGTTTCTTTGTAGCCCACAGAAAAGCTATGAAATCGTCCTTTATGCCAGCTTCTGTAAAAACGCCTAGCGTTGTTCATCGAATGGAAGCCTCACTCCCACAGGACATACGTCACTGCATAGTCCGCACTTAGTACAGACTTCTTTTGTGAATGCAAGTTTAGCGTTGATAAGCTTCAAAGCGCCAGTTGGACAAACGGAGGTGCATAAGCCACAATCCACGCAAGTGGGATCGTCTTTTGTAAGGGGTTTTCCTTCCAGAACTTGTGGGAGCTTTTTTACTATGCGTGGCTCACGAAAATACGCCACTGGCTCTGTAAGCAAAAATACACCTTGGCTGATCCAGTGTTTCAGAACATCTGCAATTTCTCTTGCCATGTTCAAACTTGATATGGGAGCTGTTTTCACTTTCTTGCCGTTTAACTCTGCAAAACCTGAGCGAAGCTCTTCGTAGGTTATGTAGCCAATGGTCGGGTGATCTGGCAAAGCATAGTCCTTGATTTCCGTGGTAATTTCAGCATTGCTCCGCGAGGCAAAGTAAGCCACATCATCGTTTATTATGGGTATGGGTATGCCGATGCCTACAAACAGAGTCACACCGTAGTTTTTGAAATAAGCAGCTCTGAGGTAACGTGCATTCATCTTTTTTGCATCGCCAATAACTGCAAGTGTTCTTGCGCTTCCCATGGGTATGCCCCATTGATTAACCTGCACCTGATCAGTGAACTGAGTTCCCGGCCAAACCACGTACCCTTCTGTGCCACACAAAAAGATACGTGTTCCCAAACCAATGGTGAGCATGTTAGGGTCTTTTAGTAGCGGGCTCAGTTCACCTGACGTGGAGTAGTTCATGTTCCCAAAATTGGGCAGCAGTTTTCCCATGTAGGTGTAAAGTATTCTTTTACTGCTGTTGGTTGCTGCTGCATAGTTTTGATAAGCATTTCTCGGGTTGAACAAGAAGAAATCGTTGATCATGTCCTTGTTAATAAAACCTGCAAAAGTCTTCCTCGGATAGCAGTCCGTTCCCTTACCCTGAGCTTCTAAGAAGACATCTTTGCCTTTTATGAGTGCTTCAATAATGTGAGCTCCGCCAAAAGATTTGTCCTCATCTGATTCTTGCGTAGCTCCTAGGAAACCATCTACGGCAGCAACACCACCGTAAACCTCTACATCACTCAGTTTTATTTTTTCCATGCGCATTGGGGGTGTGGTATGGCCAAAGTTGATAAATGCACCGCTGGAACACATGGGAGCAAAAGTACCAGTTGTCACCACGTCCACCTTTTCTGCAATTTCTTTGGGGGAAGATTCTTTTGCCATTTGCACAACTTCTTCCGCTGTCAAGACAACAGCCTGCCCACTGCGTATTTTGGCATTGATTTCCTCAATGGTCTTCATGGGTTCTGTTCACCTCCACTGAAAAACTCTTCATGGATGGCTTTTAATGCCTTTTGCCTGTCTGCTGTGCGCACAAGGAAATAAATGGTTACGTTTGATGCCCCAGCTGATATCATTTCAACATTTATTCCTTGTTTGGATACTGCAGAGAATATGCGTGCTGCCACACTGTGTCTTTTAAGTAAGCCGTCACCCACAGCTGCGATAAGAGATATGTCTGCCTTGTAAAGAATGTTTTCCACATGAGGGATGTTCATGCGCTGCGTGGCTTTCTTGCATTTATCGATGTCTTGTTTGGAAATCAGCACATTAATGCTGGTCTGCGAAGTTATAACGGACTTTATGTTTATGTTCGCGTTGCCCAGAGTGGATGCAATGGTACCTAAAATACCTGGTACTCTTCCTACATTTTCTCCGGCAAACTGGATTACGGCTACATCGTCAGTGAAAGAAATGCTCTTTACCACACCGTGGGTTATGCAAGAATCAGCAGAGATAACTGTGTCGGGTCCTTCTTGCGAATTGAATGTGTTCATGTTGTAAATGTGTACGGGAATGTGCCCCTTGCTAGCTGGTTCAATAGCAGAATGGTGAAGAATTTTGGCTCCAAAGTAAGAAAGCTCTGCTGCTTCATCGTAGCTGAGCTGCCTTATGGGTTTTGCTTCTTTTAGGAATTTTGGGTCACAGCTCATGAAACCAGGTACATCCTTGTACAGCTCAACCCTTTCAGCACTCAGGCAATAAGCAAGTGAAGTGGCTGTGTAATCGCTACCTCCTCTACCTAGTACGGTGACCTTGCCATCGTAAACACCGTAAAATCCGGGGACCACGTAATTTTGATCTTCTTCAAAATGCTGTTTCACGTGGGGTTCTGTTTGACTTAGGTCCACTGTGGCATTCCCGTAAGTGCCATCAGTTATGAGACCGAACTGTTCTGGAAGCATTTCTGAGCAGGTTATGTCGCGGTCATTAAGATGGATTGTGAGTAGCAGAGAAGAGCAGCGTTCTCCGTGACTGAGAACGTAATCGTAAACGAATGGAGGGGCTTCACCTATGAGCTGAGCACCGAGAAGGAAGTCCCTTATGGTAAATACTCGTTGGTGCAGCTCTAAGGACGGGTTTTGCAAAAAAGCCTGATAAATACGCTCCATGTTCTCAAGAAACTCTTTGATGTCCAAGGTTGCTAGATTATCGAGTGCCTCTTTTAGCATGTTAGTTACGCCGTTAACGGCTGATACCACGAGTACAAACGGTGTTTGACGCAGCCGCAAAATGTTTTGAATCTTTTCCAAATCACCTTTGCTTTTCAGCGTGGAACCACCAAATTTCAAGACAATGCTTTTCACGGCTCATTGCCACCTTTTCTTTCCATGAAGGCTTTGCAGATTTGCAGTGCTTCCATGGCATCTTTTGCGTACTCCACACCGAATTCATCTGCCAGTTGTCTGTTCATGGAGGCTCCGCCGGCTATGACAAAGGCTTGTATGTTGTTCGCCTTGAGCATATCCACCACTTCTTTCACTCGCGATACGGTGGTGGTCATCATGGCTGACAGGCCCACAATATCGGGCTTGTACTCTTGGCAAGCTTCAAGAATGATGTGAGCTGGGACGTCTTTGCCCACATCATAAACATCGAAACCACCGCTTCTTAGTACGGTGGCTACTATGTTCTTCCCAATGTCATGAATATCTCCGTGAACTGTGGCAAGAAGTACTTTTCCCAGTTTTACCTGTGCTTCACCCAATAGGCTGTTTAGGTAATCAAAACAAGGCTGGACTGTTTCTGCTGCTAATATGAGGTGTGGCAGGTAAATAACGCCTTTTGCATAAAGCTCACCCACTTTTTGCATGGCTTCAGCCAGAATGTGTTGACTCACATAAAGTGGATCATGCTCCTTTAGCTGTTGCTTGGTGAACTCCAGCAACGCATCTTTTTGCCCCTTTACTATGAGGTTTACCAGCTCGTCATCAATGGCGTTCTGCGTCGTACCAAGCTGTTTGCCCTTCAGCGCCAGACATCCTTGAAGAACGTTCATAGTGGTGGCTTCCTTGCTGTTCAATATGGCGGCGCTGAGTCCGTTTTCCACACTTAGCCCTAGGAAAGCGGCATTAATACTTTCCCTATTTGGCAGACCAAAGCTTAAATTGGACAGCCCTATGGAAGTTTGTAAGCCAGATTCCGTGAGCAATTTAATGGTATTTAGTGTTACATGGTAGTCACTGCCAGCCCCTAGTGGCAAAACTAATGGATCAAAAAACACCCTTTTTAGGTCAACACCGTTAGCTTTAATGATTTCTACAGCTTTTTTTGCCACACTTAAGCGTTCCTGTGCAGTCTGTGGAATGTCTTTCTCCATGGTAAGTACAATGAGCATGCCCCCGTACTTCTTTAGCAGAGCTAGCCTACTGTTAAGGTGTTCTTCTCTTGCCAGAGCTGAGTTGATAAGCGGCCTGCCCACGTATTCACGCATGGCCGTTTCCAAAAAGGCTGCGTCTTGTATGTCCAAGGAAAGAGGTAAAGAAGAAACCCTATCTAATTCCAGTACGGCTTGTTTAAAGTGTTCATGAGTGAGCAGCTTTTCTATGCCCAAGTTTACGTCAATAACTGCGGAGCCCTCTTCTTCTTGCTTGCGTGCCAAATTGAGTATCTCTGTGTAGTCCATATCCTGGAAGCTCTTCTGTAGCTTTTTACGTCCACTGGCGTTTATGCGTTCCCCGATTACCAAAAACGGTTCTACAGTTTTTATCACAGTGCGTGATGACAAAAACTGGTCATTTCTTACAGTTCTCTGACGTGGTTTTTGCTTCCCCACATACTTGCTCATGAGCGCTATATGGTCTGGACCAGTACCACAGCAGCCGCCCACCAAGTTTGCTCCCAATTCCACAAAATCTGCCATGTAAACTGCAAATTCTTCCGGTGTGCTTTTATACGTAAGCACACCTTTGTTGTACAAGGGTTTGCCTGCGTTGGGTTCCACAGAGAGGGGCTTGTGGCAATATTCTGCTAATCGCATGAACACGGGAAGCATGCCCTTTGGTTCCAAGGTGCAGTTTATGCCAACTACGTCCACATCTAAATCGTTCATCAAAGTTGCAAAAATCTCCACTGATGTTCCCGTAACACTGATACCATCTGCTTCAAAAGTCATGTGGGCAATGAGCGGTATATCCGTTGATACGTTGCGGATGGCCAATATGGCTGCTTTTAGCTCTTTCAAGTCGGACATGGTCTCCACAATGATGCCGTCTACTCCAGCGTCAATGAGCAGCGCGGCTTGTTCTCGAAATACGTTGTATGCTTCTTCAAAATCCAAGTCGCCCAGAGGCCTTACAAACATGCCCGTGGAAGACATATCACCAAGTACCAATTTGCCGGGAGCTGCGTGGCGGGCAATCTTCACAGCGTTCTCATTTATTTTTCTTATGTGCTCTTCCAACCCCATGGATAGCAGTTTTAGGCGGTTAGCACTGAAGGTATTGGTAAGTACAACATCAGCTCCTGCCTCAGCGTACGCTTTCTGAAGATCTTCTACTACTTTGGGGGTGTCAATATTAAGCAGTTCCACCGCGCCTTTGTAACCCTGCTTGAAAAACTCCGTACCATAGGCACCATCAAGAAATAAAACACGTTCACTTAACAGTTCTAAGAATGTTTTTCTGTTCATTGATACCACCCAATCATGCAAGTGGTTGTTTTCCGAGGTACCATTTCGCCACTGCTTAGTACTCTTACGTTTTCCACTCTGATCAGCTCCTTCACAATGTATTGGTTCATGCGGACATCCACATCTCCGTAACCAGGAGAGAACCTCATAGTACCTTCTCCAAACTTCTGGCGCAGTTCCTTATCAAAGCTTTCATTGAGGGTTTCTAATGCTTCTGATGCCCAGGCATCTAGCAAGAACGCATCAAAGGTTTTACCTCGATTCAGATATGAGCTGATTAGATTGTCAATTTCTTCTCCAAGCGTAGAAAGAAAAACAGTTACTTGTTTCACTCCCTGGAATATGCTAGGCAGGAGTTGTGGCAGGAGCGTTTGTGAGTCACTGGTGATGTAGTAGATCACAGGATCAATGTGGGAAAAGCCCTCTAAGAACAGTCTGTTTGCTCGTTCCATGAAGTCTTTTTCTTTGACAAGAAACGCATAGCGCGCTCCAGCGCGCGCCAGGAAAACCTTCTTGTCAGGCATGCAGGTTGCCTTTTCTGGTACATAAACCTTTGCCATTGTTTCTTTCCCTCCTTTCGCCATGGTGTTTCTGGTTTGTTCATGCTCAGAGGTAAGTTCTTGCGATGACCAAATAAAAAAGGGGCGTTCTCAAAAAGCATATAGAGAACGCCCCTTCGGGTACCTCCGAGCGCAAGTGTTATGCACTACACGCCCGGAGCACCTCCCGGGGCGTTGGTGCACATTATCATAGACATACTAAAAGAACAGAAAAAATCCATTGTGCTCTTGTCTAATTTATCCACTTCATTCACCCACATTCAATTTGTCGTAGTATAACACCCGGACAAAGTAAATGCAACATTTTTACTGTGGAAGTTTGTAAAAGTTTTTGGAAGCCATGAGTAGCAGTTCATAGGTGACCGCTGCAATCACTACGGATAAACAAATTATGCTTACGTAAATGAGGTTAGCACTCACTTGCATGTTTAGAAGGAAGATGGCAGTTGCCCCCATGATACCCACTGGTATAAGAGATAAAAGGAAAAACAATAGTGTAAAGATTCCACGTTTGAAGAGTTGTTGTGGTGTTACCCAGTCGAGTTTAGGCATCAAAGCGTCTAGTGCCATGTTTACACAGATGGGCGGAATCATGGCAGGAACAAGCAATGCAATCACCGTAACTATATCCGACAGCGACCTGCGAAATAGCAGGGAGAAAGCTACGGTTATCAATGTTGCAAAAACAGTCTCAATGGCAACACAGTTCATAAGTTTTGCATTTACTTGTTCCCTTCTTTCCACGGGTATGGTTAAAGACATCCAGTAAGTGCTTCCTTCTCTGCTAAACGCTGTGTAACTTACGGAGTTCATAGCAATGCTCATTAACAAAATACTGGCCAATATGAGGTTCATTATGAGATCGCCATTGGGGACATTTAGTAACTGGCTTAAGTCGTTCCCGCTTTGCCCTCCGCTGGAAGATGTGATCATGGGCAAAAACACTGCAATAAAAAAGATTATGAAAGGGGACAAGGCATTACTTAAGAAAAGTGGCGTTCGCCAGAAAAGTTTCCATTCTTTAGAAAAAAGCGCCATGGTATGGGTTCTTGTTGTATTAGAGGCCTTAGAGATTTCCTTGCGTGTTAGTCTTTTCTGAGGTGCAGTTGATTCCATACCTGCAATGGCAGCCTTGTAAAACACCTGCTCTGATATGGCAAGCATACAAATAAAAGCAGCAAATGACATACCAAGAAAAAGAAGAAGGTACAGTAGCCCCTGTGCATTAGGTAATGCAATAGCTTTTGCACCCCATAGCGAAGGTGGGAATGCAGCACTAACAGCCTTCAGTATGTTTGCCTGCTCCGAAAGGATCTCTGGTGCATTGCCCATGGTGGTCAAGCGCTGTGAAAACAGTTGGATACCGATGCCAATAGCTGCGCCAACCAAGGAACCAAGTACAGTAAATATGGTTCTGTTCTTTGTCAGATTCACAAAACGCATCAAGATAACGACAATGACTGCTGCTATGGAAAGTGGAAGAAGGGGAGACGTCAAAGTCACAATGGCAGCAACTATCCAGTACATCGCACCTACCTGTATGTAGTAAGCATAAAGCCCTATGCCTGCTACCAAAAGGGGAACAAGTAGAGTGTATAAGGTAATCTGTGTGACCAATAGCTTTGTTGCAATTATCTGCCAAGGTTTGAATGGCATCGTAATAAGCATGGGCAAGTCTTTAGAATAGTAGAAAGTGCTCATCAAGGTAAAGATGCCTGTGACCAACCCAAGCAGCTGAGCAGAAAGCAGTGCTACCACCAATACAAGCTCAGGCTGCCCAACCATAAAGCCTGCTTTTATAACTATGTTGAAAGCAGTACTAAAGAAGCCAAAGAAAAGGAACAGCAAAAAAAGCATGATCAAGACTGCAAAAAGCGTCTGCATCAAGGTGCGCTTGTTCTTGAAGATCTTGTATCTGAGGGCAGACAAATTGAACTGCACTTTTAACTGGGTTTTGACTAACGAAAGGAAGGCTCTACTGCTGTTGTTCACTTTGCGCACCTTGTACTGTTTCTTCATCAGTTAACTGCAGGAATAGCTCTTCAAGCGATTCGTTGCGTTGTCCGTGACGCAGCTCCTCAAGCGTACCACAGGCGACTAAGCGGCCCCTGTCAATGATGCCTATGCGGTCGCAAAGCCTTTCTGCCACTTCCAGTACGTGCGTGGAGAAAAATACCGTGTGCCCCTGATCGCAGTGTTCTCTCATCATCTTCTTAAGTTGAAAAGCCGAACGCGGATCCAAACCCACCATAGGTTCGTCCAAGATCCATACTGAAGGATTATGCAGAAGTGCACCAATGAGTACGGTTTTTTGCCGCATACCGTGTGAATAGCCTTCTATGAGCCCACCTATGGCATTAGTCATGTCAAAAGCATCCAGCAAATAATTCAGGCGTTCTTGACGCAGGCGTGATGGCACATCGTACACATCAGCTATGAAATTCAAATATTCAATGCCAGTTAGCTTTTCGTAAATATCAGGGTTGTCAGGTACGTATGCGATGGACTTTTTCACTTCCACTGGTTGGGTGCGTATATCATAGCCATCAATCTTGATAGAGCCAGAAGTAGGTTCTAACAGGCCAACCATCATTTTAATAGTGGTAGACTTGCCAGCCCCGTTAGGACCGATGAAGCCGAAAAGCTCACCGGACTGAACTGTGAGGCTCAGGTTATCGACTGCCTTTACACCGCTCCTATAAATCTTTGTGACTCCTGTAAGTTCAATCAATTCGCGATCCTCCTAGTATGTCGTTAATTCATGCACAATCTTAACACCCTATAAGTGCGTACCGTTATAAATTAAGTAAGTTTCTACGCAAAACACACAAGGAGACTAACTCAAGCAAAATATTACCTACAATAGCATTTTAGGTAAAAGTGAAAGCTTCTCCTATGCTTGGCACTTAAAGGTGTTTTAATCCTCCCCCTTTATCGTACTAAGCACTGTAATACGTAATTTTCAGTTAGATTTGCTATTTGTTCAAGCTCTTCATGAGTGTAAGGTTCAAACTGTGCAAGGAACAAGGGGTCTAGTATTTTTGTTGGTACGCAACTTTGCAGGATGTACAGCTTCTCACCTTGAAGCATTTTTGCAATGTTTACTATGTCTTCTCTTGAAAGAATATTTCTCGCTATTGTGGTGCGAAATTCATGGTCTACATTGGATTGTTTTATTAGCTCAATGCTTTTCTCAATGTCTGGTTTATCTACTGGCACCTTTGTCACCTCTGAGTATTTCTCCAAAGGAGCCTTTATATCCATGGCAATGTAATCCACCAAGTTTGCAGAAAGTAAGTCTTTTAGAACGTCTGGATTACTGCCGTTCGTATCAAGTTTTATGAGAAATCCCATTTTCCTAATTTTTTCTAAAAATGGCTGAAGATCTTCTTGTAGCGTTGGCTCGCCGCCTGTAACGACTACGGCATCAAGTTTTTGTGTTCTGCTTTGAAGAAACGCCCAAAACTCTTCTTCCTGCCATGGTTCAGCATACCGCTGTGGGTCTACAAGTTCTGGGTTGTGGCAGTACGGGCAGCGAAAATTGCAGCCTCTTGTAAAGAGGATGGCGCTTATCTTTCCAGGATAATCAATCAAAGAGAATTTCTGCAATCCACCAATAATCATGTCCTTCTTGTTTACCTCTAAACTTTGAAGGTCTTTCTCATTCTAAACTCTTCCTTCTTACCATGATTCCACTGCTTTACAGGTCGCAAATAACCTACAACCCTCGAGTAAACCTCGGTCTCACTGCCGCACTCTGGACACTTATCATGCTCACCTGAAAGATAACCGTGGTTCGGGCATATGCTGAATGTTGGTGTAACAGTAAAGTAAGAGATTCTATACTTCTCACAGATTCTTTTCACCAGTAACTTTACCGTATGTGGGTCAGAGATCCTTTCTCCCACAAACAAGTGCATCACTGTGCCACCAGTGTATTTTGTTTGCAGCTCATCCTGTAAATCCAATGCTTCAAATATGTCATCGGTGTAGTTAACAGGGAGCTGCGTGGAGTTGGTATAAAAAGGCTCCGCACCTTCCTTCCAATGTGCTTCGTTTGCACAGACGATATCTGGATATTTCTCCTTATCAATTTTGGCCAATCGGTAAGATGTGCCCTCTGCTGGCGTAGCTTCCAAGTTGTAGTTGTTAGATGTTTCTTCTTGGTATTGAATGAGCCTGTCACGCATGAAATCAAGCGTTTTCAAAGCGAACTGGTGTCCTTCTTTACTGCCAATATCAGTTCCAAGCAGATTTAGGCAAGCTTCATTCATGCCAATGAGGCCGATGGTGGAGAAGTGATTCTTCCAGTAACCGCCAAACGTATTCTTAATATCCTTTAGATAAAACTTTGTGTAAGGATAAAGTCCCTGTTCTGTGAACCGTTCTAAGACCTTTCTCTTTATCTCGAGGCTGTTCTTGGCTAAATCCATCATCTTTGCCAGTGCCTCAAAAAACTCCTCTTCGCTGTGGCACAAATATCCCAATCTGGGCAGATTTATAGTGACCACACCAATGCTTCCTGTTTTCGGATTAGCTCCGAACAAACCGCCGCCTTTTCTTTCCAGTTTCTGAGTATTGATTCGCAGTCGGCAGCACATGGATCTCACATCTTCCGGCTTCATATCGGAGTTGATGAAGTTGGAGAAATAGGGTATGCCGTACTTTGCCGTAATTTCCCACAGAAGCTCCATATTCTCGTCGTCCCAGTCAAAGTCCTCGGTAATGTTGTAAGTAGGAATGGGAAAGGTGAAAGGCCTTCCTTTAGCGTCACCCTCCAACATGACTTCCAAGAAAGCTCTGTTAAGCATGTCCATTTCCTTTTGGAAGTCGCCGTAGACGCCTTCTTGAAACTCACCGCCTATAATGACGGGTTGATTAGCTAAGTGCTTTGGTGGTGTGAGGTCTAGAGTAATGTTCGTAAAAGGTGTTTGGAAACCCACCCTCGTGGGCACGTTAACGTTGAAAAGGAATTCTTGCATGGCTTGCTTGACCTCGCGATAGGATAAACCATCGTATCGAATAAAAGGGGCGAGTAAGGTATCAAAATTGGAAAAAGCTTGAGCTCCAGCAGCCTCTCCTTGAAGTGTGTAAAAGAAGTTTACTACCTGCCCCAGGGCACTGCGGAAGTGCTTAGCTGGTTTGCTTTCCACTTTTCCAGAGCCTGCGCCCTTGAATCCATAACGGAGTAGGTCGATTAAATCCCAGCCAACGCAGTAAACCGAAAGAGTTCCCAAATCATGTATGTGAAAATCGCCGTTTAGATGCGCTTGCCTGATTTCCTTCGGGTAAATACGGTTAAGCCAATAAACCTTACTGATTTCAGAAGATATGTAGTTGTTCAAGCCCTGCAAAGAAAATGACATGTTGCTGTTTTCATTAACCTGCCAGTCAATACGTTCAAGGTATTGATCCACTAAATCGGAGTTAGCTTTTGAAACGATTTCTCTCATTTTGGCATGATCTTCTCGATAAATTATGTAAGCTTTGGCTGTTTTGCGGTAAGGAGAATCCAAGAGGACTTCTTCTACTATGTCTTGAATTTGTTCTACCGATGGGATTTCTTCCTTGATTACACTTTGAGCCACGTTTACCACCTTTATCGTTAGCCTTTGCGCAACGTCCCTGTCAAATTCCCCTGTAGCTTGTCCAGCTTTTGCTATGGCATTTGTTATTTTCTCTGCTTCAAAAGGCACAATGCGGCCATCTCTTTTTCGGATACTCTCAAACATAAAAGAATACCTCCTTCTTTGTAGATCCCCATAACATTCTATTTGATTTGTAAGGTTAGTGTTTCGGTTGAGTCGTTTTTTGGCGTGATACGTTAACAGCCATTTTGTCTTTGTTAAGGTATCAATTCTCTGAGGGCTCTAGCGGCACCAGCGATATCCTTCTGAGAAACCACCGCAGATATTACAGCAATACCTATGGCTCCAGCATCCAATACAATTTTTGCGTTGTTCACATTTATTCCTCCGATGGCAACACAGGGCAAAGAAGTGCTTTGGCAAATCATTTTGAGCATGTCAACGCCTGTTAGCTTAGCATCGGGTTTGCTCGCAGTACCAAAAACGTCTCCCACACCCAAGTAGTCGGCGCCGCCTTTCTCTGCTAACTTTGCCTGTTCCACGTTTACTGCTGAGATGCCGATAATAAATCCAGGAGGTGCTAGTTTCTTTGCCGCATGCAGGGGTAAATCTTCTTGCCCTAAATGCACTCCGTCAGCTTCGGCAGCCAATGCCACATCAAGCCTATCATTTACGATGAAAAGCACATTGTTTTCTTTGCAAACGTCTTTTATCACCAGAGCTGCTTGATAGTAATCCCGCCCCTTCATTTCTTTGTCACGTAATTGTATGGCCGTTGCTCCACCTGCTATGGCTAACTGAGCTTGCTGTCTTAAGGGAACGCCGTTTCCCAGTTTTCTATCCAATATGACATACAGTTTTAACTTTTCTTTGAGCTGTTCCTTTGTAACCATGGTTTCATACCTCCATAAGTTCCCACTGTGGGAAAGAAAAAGCGTCTGGATTTTGCGTAATTTGGTACATTACATCGAACATTCGAATGCGAAATGTTCCTGGTCCATCTGATTGCTCTGCAGCTATTTGCGATGCAGCACCCATCAGTGAAAGAGCTGACATAGCAGCAGGCAGCGGTTCTGTCACTGATAAGCAAGCCGCCATAAGCGTACCAGCCCAGCAACCCGACCCTGAAATTCTGGTAAGCCATTCATGGCCGCTTCTAAGGACATAGACCCTTTCACCATCTGAAACATAATCTTCAGGGCCCGTAGCCGCTGCAATGCAATTGTACTTCTGAGCTACTGTTTTCGCTGCAATGGCTGCTGGTGGTGAACCCACCGAATCTACCCCTCGGACTTCTGCACGTTCACCTGCTAGCAGGGAGATTTCACCACCGTTACCTTTTACAATGCTAAAGGCTCCTGTTTCAAGAAGTCCTTCCACAAGGTTTATACGCAGCTTTGTTGCACCATAACCTACGGGATCCAAAATTGCCGGTTTGCCTAATCGTTTTGCTGTATGGGCTGCACTCAACATGGCTTCATTAGCTTCCTTTGAGGGTGTACCAATGTTTATCAAGACTGCATTAGCAATATTTACCATTTCTGCTGCTTCTTCAGAAGACAGCGACATAACAGGCGAAGCACCTATGGCCAATGTTAGGTGTGCTTGCTCTGCCATGGCAACCATGTTTGTCATGTGATAAACCAGTGGTTTCGTAGAAACTACTTGTTCCAAAATCTCCTTAATATTTACAGGGGGTTGACTAACCATTACGATTCCTCCTTTTTAGGCAGAAAAACTAATCTTCTCGTAACCAGCCAATGTCAAAAATGTGACCTACACAGCCATAACCTTTTCCTCCCTTAAACCTGTGTTCAATTCCTAGCCTGGTGTAATCAATAGCTCTTTTTACAGCGTCTACTGTTTCAGTGTTAGCTGCAAGCTCGGCTGTTATGGCAGCAGACAGCGTACAGCCTGTGCCGTGATGGTCTAGAGTATCTATTTTTTCGTGTGTGAATGTGTAGAATTCGCCTTCGTAATAGAAAAGGTCAACCAATTGCTTTTCTTCCAAATGTCCTCCTTTGACTAGTACACTTTTGGGCCCTAGTTTAGATATGGTCTTAGCCGCTTTTTTCATATCCTCTGAGGACTTAATGGTGATACCACTTAGTATTTGTGCTTCAGGTATGTTGGGCGTCACTATAAAAGCTAAGGGAAGTAGTTTTTCCTCGAGTGCTTTCACTGCGTCACCAAAGATTAATGAATCTCCACTTTGGGCAACCATTACTGGGTCTACGACCAGTTTTTTACAATTATATTCGCTAAGAGCTTTGGCTACTTCTGAAATAGTCTCCTCTCTGGAGAGCATACCTGTTTTAACTGCTCCCACAGAAAAATCTTTTAAAACGGCGTCTATTTGTGCCCTTACGCCATCAGGTGGAATGTCGAACACTCCATGTACACCTCTGCTGTTCTGTGCGGTTACTGCAGTGATCGCTACAGTCCCAAAAACGTGTAAATGCAGGAATGTGGCTAAGTCTGCTTCAATACCTGCTCCACCGCCAGAATCGCTTCCAGCAATGGTCATTGCTATACCCCTGTATTCCACTATTGTCACCTCCGAATATGCAAACCCATTATGCTTTTATTGTCCAACACAAACAGTATATTTTCAAGCTTGAGTAGTCTTTTCTGCCCTTACTACCACAAATGAGCCTTTACCGTAACCCGGCTGTGGTTTTTGTACCTCACCAGGCTTTGCCTCCTCTTGGAACACTGTCTGGCAGAAGGAGAGGTTCTTAAAACCTGCTTGCTGTAGCAAGGCGCTGACTTCTTCTACAGAGTAAAATGTGGCTTCTTTGTAAAACACATCCTCATTTTTGCGCTGCTCATACAACTTGCCTATGGGGCTGTTCTTATCGATGAAAGCTATGATAATGCACCCTCCAGGTTTTAATACCCTGTACGCCTCGCTCAGCGCTTTTCCCACATCATTAAGGAAGCATATGACCGTTACCATCAGGACAAAATCAAAAGAACCATCTTCGAAAGGAAGCGCTTCCGCTTCACCTTCCACTACCTCAATGCCCCGCTGACGTGCTAAGGATGCCATGCTTTTGGACGGTTCCAACCCCAGCTTTATGCCTAAGGGCGCTGCAAACCTGCCACTGCCCACACCAATTTCAATGCCTGTGCCGTCCACAGGGATCATGCTTCTTACAGCTTCCAGTTCACTAAGGTACACGAGCTCGTTTTCATCAAACCAGACGTCGTATTCCTTTGCATGCTTTTCGAACGGTTCAACTCTTTTCATGTGCATGGTAATGCCCCCTTTTAAAAACTTTGTAATTGCTGTTAAGTGCTTGGTCGCTTTAGGCCAAGTAAACCGCCTTATATGTTCGTATAAATTACTTCTTTTGGTACCTTTTGTTTAAGGTTCTTCATCATCAGGAGCGCAGCTATGAGAAATGGCACAGTTATCGCAATTTGGACAAAAAACGTGACAAGAATTTGACCGCTACTTGCTGCTGCTTGCGTCCCGCTCATCATTTTTGAAAGTGCTTCAGGCGAAAGAATAGCGTAGAAAATGAAGGATGCAAAATCTATGAGCCCATGGATGATGGAAGGGGCTAATAAGTTTTCACTAAGAACATATATGGCAGCTAGGTATAAACCAAGCATAAAAGCTTGTATGACGTTAGCCAAAACAGGAAGAAAGTTTGGGTTCATAACAAGGTTGAAGAAATGAGCTAATGCAAAGATCATTGAAGACCATAGCATGGCTTTCTTTGTTCCATCTTTAACATTGAGCAGCTTTACATTTATGGCGTTTAGCACAAATCCACGAACCAGTATCTCCTCAAGAAAACCTGTAGCCAGCGCAGAAAAAAACACTATGAGTACATACCAAGGGTTAGGAGTAATGAATAGGGTTTTATCTTGCCCCATGTAGTTCAGGGAGAATAGTAAAAGGGCGAATATGTAAGCAAGCCAGCCGAGCTTAAGCCCTTTCCACAAGCCCTTACTGGTAAACTCGTTTTTATAGAACAGATTGTTCCTTTTCATGATCCATATGACAAGCAAAGAAAGAAGCACCTGAACAATTGCCGTGGATAAACAGTATTCCATTAAATAGCCTTGAGCCATTTTATCTGCAAAGTGGTTTTGCAGAATGGAGCTAGCTGCCCCCAAAGATAAGAAAACAATTAATGTAACCAACACTATGTAGCTGTAGCTTTTACCTGCCAATATGTCCACCTTCTCTCTATGAGCTTTTGCATAAAACGATTAAGCCACATACCCATTATGACCCTCATAGCTGTTATTGACGAGGCACTTTAGTTGATTGTGGTGAAATAGGTAGCAACTTTATATGGTTTTCTGGCGCTAATTGGCTGAATAAGAAACTGCTCACAGGTCCACGTAGAGTATTCCTTCCTTGCCTATGGGCAGCTCCGAAAGGATTTTCCCGCTTGGCAGTACTACCATCGCTCCACCAAAGTTCTTGTCCTCTAGCTCCGCCGAGGCAAGGTAATTCACCATTAATGTGGTAATGCCGCACGCTTTGATCTGCTCAACGTATTCGAACTTTTCTTTATCCCACTGGGCTTGATCAAATGAACCGTCTTCCAAGGAGCGTGCCATGAGGTGTAACAGCCAGTCCGGGTGAAGCTTGCACACCTTAGCTCTTATGTGTTCATCGAATAAGTCTCCGCATATGAGAAAAGCAAAGGAGCCTAAAGGCGTATAGCATTTACCGACTTCCGTGCCTTCACAGTAAATCTTTGGATCTGCCCTCCCTCCGTGCCATCCTGGGCTCATGCGCCTGTACTTAAGCACGATACCTTTAGCAGGGGAGATGAGGATTGCAGAGTCATAAAGTTTGGAGCCATCTTTCTCCAATATGCCAGTAGCTATGTGGACGTTAAGTTCTGTGGCCTTTTTGCAGAGAGCATCAGTTATTGGTCCGGGCACTGGAGAAGCCAGAGGAAAGTCATGCGGTGGGTCATCGTTGTTGATAAGTCCAGTGATGGCTGCTTCACCGAAAACAATTAGTTGAGCGCCATTTTGTGCACATTCATCAATGCAGCTTAGCACTTTTTCGTAGTTTGCATCCAAGTTCGCAGTTACTTGGTTCACCACAAGCGCAGCTTTCACTCGACTTCGCCTCCCATACATAGTAAGCATACATTGAGAATCGTCGTGTCAGGTGCTCCATTGCTATCTGTTGCTTTAGGTTAAACCTGCTACTCCCTGCTAGTTGAAGCAACCTTTTGCTTTTATGCTATGATGAACAACGTAGATATTTCATATGAAGGCAGGAGGAAAAACTTGAAATTACCATCTCTTAAAATAGGAGATTTGGAGGCAAAAGTGCCCATAATTCAGGGTGGAATGGGCGTAGGGATATCCATGTCGGGCTTGGCATCTGCTGTGGCCAATGCCGGCGGCATCGGAGTCATATCCGGTTTGCATCTGTCTCTTAGCGACCCTAAGTGGGGCCCTAACATTAGAAAGGGTAACATTGAAGCACTAAGGCACGAAATAAGAAGGGCTAGGGAGCTTTCACCAAAGGGCATCATTGGTGTAAACATATTGGTAGCCGTGACGGAGTATGAGGACCTTGTAGCAACTGCCGTGGAGGAAGGTGCAGACCTTATTATTTCTGGTGCTGGGCTTCCCCTAAGTTTACCGGAGTTTGTAAAGGGCACCCACACAAAGGCTGTGCCCATTGTTTCTTCCGCACGTGGAGCAGCAACCATCTGCAAATCGTGGATTCAAAAGCATAACTACATACCAGACGCCATCATTGTGGAAGGGCCAAAAGCAGGTGGACACCTCGGTTTTAAATTGGAAGAGTTGGCTAACATGGATAATTACAAGCTTGAGGACATTGTTCCGCAGGTCATTGAAACTGTGAAGCCCTTTGAAGAACAGTATGGTAAGAAAATACCTATAATTGCAGCTGGTGGCATTTTTGATGGCAAAGACATTGCTAAGTTCATAAAGCTTGGTGCTAGTGGAGTGCAGATGGCGACGCGGTTTGTGGCGACCTATGAATGTGATGCGGCAATGGAGTTCAAGCAGGCTTACATAAATGCGAAAAAGGAAGATGTGGTAATCATAAAGAGCCCCGTGGGTATGCCAGGGAGAGCCATAAGAAATCAATTCCTTATTGATGTTGAGAACAACGCAAAGAAGCCGGACGTGTGCCGATACAACTGCCTAAAGACATGTGATCCCAAAAAAGCACCTTACTGCATTTCTCAAGCTTTGATAAACGCGCAGAAGGGCAATTTGGGCGAAGGTTTCGCTTTCTGTGGAGAAAATGTCTACAGAGTAGACAAAATTGTTCATGTGGATGAACTCATAAGCGAACTGGTCAGAGAAGCAGAAGAAAACCTACAGTAATAAATGAAGAGGACCACACTTTTTACGGGGCGGTCCTCCTCTTTGTATTGACTTACTAAGAAAGTCTATTCTACAAGCTTCGTTCTTGTTTCTTGCTACGTAGGTAGTTTATCAGTGCATCAACTTGCTCGTTATTCAGCTTATCCAATGGAACGTTGTATTTCTTTTCCACCATTGTTCTAATCTGTTCTTCGTTTAAGCCAACTTCTTTTGCAAGGGTAAGCACAAAAGAAATTCTTTTGGGGTTGGCTATGAGAAGTGCGTTAGATACAGTTTGATGTTCTGGCATTGTGCTTTCTGCATCATCATCTTCAGAGGTTGCTGCCATATTGAACAGCGACAAAAGAGCATACCTTCTCAAGTAAGATATAGTACTACCTATCGTTTGTACGGATACCTCATCGGTTGTCTCGTAAATAGGTTTTCTCTCTTCATCAACGCCTACCTGAACACGTGTTCTTTGAGGATTAGCCGTCACAGGTCCAAACTCTAACCAGCATCCATTGGTGTGAAACAGGTAAGTAACAATAGAGATTTCTTGCGAACTGTTGGATAAAACTTCTTGCGCCATTACCAAACCATTTTTTGTGAGTAAAGGGCGGAGTAGATCGACAATTTGGTCCAGTGGCGCGTATTTAGATTTGAAATATGGGTTCTCACTGGTCGCAATTGGATTTTTGACTTCGTGTTGCACAGCGAGTAACGCTTTAATAAGCTCGCTTATGCCTTCAGGGTTTCCATTTACTTTCATCTTATGTACCTCCTCAGTTGCTTATCTTGTTTTCTTGATTTTCTCTTCGCATATGTACAACACATATGACTTACCTCCTTACTGTGAAAACTCAGTGCAAAAGGGCTTCAGGGTTTGTGGACAGGGATCGTAGGCTTATTTAGGCTGGAGTACGTGAAATTCTTGATACGCTCATTTTATGAACGAATTCTCGGAGAATTGTTTTCTCTTATATAGAGGATAAATATCGTCCAAGTTTCTCCTTTGCACCGGATTATATTATAGCAAAGAATACCCTGAAAACAAACATAAAAGCGGCAGCAATTACCTATGCTTTAGCAGAACCATTAGCTCATTTTTCTTGAATAAATATTGATTCAATATTTACAGTTATTGCAGTTCTATATAGAGTGAGTTGATAATCGCGTCATATGAGATGTTTTTTTGCATGGGAAGAGTTCTTTTTTGCCTTGAATTTATGGCAATTGGTCGTGTGCTTTAGTTTACTTTTGTGTAGGTATTATCTGTGCAAGAGCAAATAGGAGCAAACCTGTAGACACTGTAAACAAAGCAAAGGCCATACACGTCAGCCATTTTTGTTAAGGGGGAAATAATTTCAAAAAAGCTGTGGACTTGCCTAATGGTAAATCCTTATAAACTCAATAAATCCTTCGAGTTTGTCGACCATTAGCGTTACTTGCCTAAAATGCATGGTTTATCTCGTGTCCATGAGAATAATCTAATTGTTTTGCTCCTATACCAATACATCGCGTAATTTGCAATCTAATCTTTAAAGCCTTTTCATTGTAGCGCTTTGACTCGGGTTTGCCCTTTGCTGGAATGCTCAAAGTTTTTCTTTCATCAGTAGTGCCACGCACTCCACGTGTGTGGTTTGTGGAAACATGTCGATGGCTTGGATGTGGTTTAAGGAATAGCCAAAGGGCTGAAACCTGCTGATGTCTCGAGCAAGAGTTGATGGATCACAGCTTATATAGACAATACGCTCTGGCTGGAGCCTTGCTACAGCGTTCAATGCTTCCTGAGTCATACCGTTTCTTGGTGGATCAACTACTACTTTGCTTATCTTCTCTTGTAGGGAGGCAGCCGCTTCTTCAACGGGCTTGGCTAAAAATTGCACGTTGTCTACGTTGTTTAATGCAGCATTTTTACATGCCTGCTGTACAGCTTCTTCTACACCTTCTGCTGCTATGACAGTTTTAACTTTCTGGGCGTACAGCAAAGTGAAAGCGCCTACGCCTGAATAGCCTTCAAACACGATATCCTCGGGCTGAGGCTCTAAGTAATCCAAAGCAATAGAAAAGAGCTTTTCTGCTTGCACTGGGTTTATTTGGAAGAAGGACACGGGGGTAATGTTGTAAACCCTACCCATGAGCTGTTCTTGCACGTATTGATTGCCGTTGTACAAGGTGGCACCTTTACCGATAACTGTTTTGTTTTGAGCTGTGTTCTGGTGCAAAGCCAAACTGCTTATGCCAGCACTAAGAATCTCCTCTGCCACGTTTTCAAAATTTTTGGGAAATTGCGTAAAGGTTACGAGAACTTGTTTTTCTCCCGTCAGCAGCGACACTCTAACCTGCAGATGCCTAAGTGTTCCGTTGCTGGTGAAATAGCTTTTTAGGTCATGCTTCCTTAAAACACTCAATACGTCTTGAGCTGTCACCCAAAGTGTTTCTTTGAGTATGGGACAAGTAGTCAAAGCGAACCATTTGTCGGATTTACTAAAGTACCCAATGTTCAAAATATTGTTTTCTTCGCCAAAAGTGAAGTGAGCTTTTGCTCTGTAACCATAAAGTAGATCAGAAGGAACTATGTGTACGTTGTCCACTTTTTCACGGGCGAGTTTCCATAGGTTTTGGCTTGCAAAATTGCTCTTCCATTGAAGTTGCTCTTGATAGGATATGTGTTGAAGCTGGCACCCGCCGCACTGAGAGAAATGTGGACACAACGGTTCTATCCTGTAAGGGCTCGCCTGAACCAGTTCCACCAGCTCGGCTTCCGCGTAGTTTTTCCGTTGAGACGTAACCACTGCTCTTACTACGTCTCCAGGAGCCACGATGCCCTTCACAAAATATACAAGGCCCGATTGCTTAGCAACGCCAAAACCTTCAACCGTGAGGTCTGTAATTTCTAAAACTTCCATTGTTTCTCTTCGGCTTCTCTCTATTTGTTAAGGTACGGGTTCACCGGTGGCTTGCTCTAAAAGATAAAACCACTCCTGTCGGTCAAGGACTATGTCCTTTGCCTCCACTGCAGATTTTACTCGATCGTAGTTGCTACTGCCTGCTATGACAACAATATTCGACGGGTGGCTAAGTAGCCATGCGTAAGCAATGTGTTCAGGTGTGACGCCGTGATTCTGAGCAACTTGTTCCAGTGCGTTCTTTAACTTAACCATGTTGGGTTCATCACTGGTGAACAGTTTTCCTCCGCCCAGGGGTGACCAAGCCATGGGGGTTATGTCGTTTTCCATCATGTATGGAATTTGCCAATGCAAAAAAGGTTGTGGATGTGCAAGAGAGATTTCTATCTGATTCACAAATAATGGTTGTTTCACGTACTTTGTGAGTAGTGAGTGATGATAAGGCATGAAGTTGGATACGCCAAAAGAAAGCACCTTTCCTTCCTTGTAGAGCTCATCAAAGGCATGGCCCACTTCCAAAGGGTCCATGTATGGGTCAGGTCTGTGTATGAGCAGCAGGTCAATGTGATCCCTGCCTAAGTCAAGTAAAGATTGATCCACCGAGGCAATGATGTGCTCAGCTGAAGTATCGTAGTGCTTCACATAAACTTTTGGATGCTTGTCCGAGAGCAAAACAATACCAGCTTTTGTAACCACCTTTATGCGTTTAGACAGTGTTGGGTCAGCTTGCAACACTTCACCGAACATCTTTGTGGCTTCATAGTCTCCGTAAATGTCCGCTAAATCCACAGTGTCCACACCCAGGTCCAAAAGCTTATTCATGGTTCTAGCAAGTTCTTTTGGTGTTCTATTCCAAGTTTTAATTCTCCAGAGTCCCCAAACAATTCTTGGCAGAGTTATTTTTTCTTCCATGAATTAATTAAAGCACAATTTACACTTGATAGGCTGATACAATGTTACAATGAGAAACCAATAGGGGTTGAAATGCGTCCTCGTTAAGGAGGTGAAACAAGGATGAGAAAGTTGACAAGAAAGATTATTCCGGTGTTGCTGTGCCTCAGCTTGTTTGTTGTCATGGCACCTTTGGCAACATCGGCAGCAGGCACACTTACAATCAAGTTGGATGTAATGCAACTTCCCACTGGTGGGGTAGAATTGATGGTTTACGTGGTAAACCCAGGTTCGTCAGTAACAATGCAGTTCAGCAGCGGTTACTACTACGACGTAGAGATTACTGGCAGTAACTTCCATTACAAGGATTCTCAAGGCAAGAGCTACACCCAAGCAATAATGAAGAAAACATTCCCCACTGGGAACACGCTGATTAGTTTCATCACTTTGCCTAACATTCCTGCAGGCAGCTACACTTACAAGGTTTTGTTAGTGGGCCAAAACGTTTCCACTTCAGGTTCATTTGTGCTCGGCTCTGTACCTGAAATCACTGACATTAGTAATTCTTGGGCAAAAGACAACATTACCACTGTGGTAGAGAAGAAATTCTTGACGGTGCTTGACAACAAGTTCAGGCCCACAGAACCCATTACTCGCGGTGAATTCATGTATGCACTGGCTTTAGCTACAGGTGTTAAGCCTGTTACGTTGGCGGAATTAGATGGAAAGAACCCGTTTAAAGATGTAGATCCTAAGAGTGCTGTAGCTCCTTATTATTGGGCATTCTACAAAGCCAACATTGTAAAGGGTTATCCTGATGGGACACTGCGTCCAGCTGGTTATCTAACCAGAGGTGAGGCTGCGAAGTTGATCGCCTTGACACTTCCGTCAGAGCCTGGTCAGAACTTTATCCCCAAGTCGCCATTTACTGATCTTTTCGGGCACTGGTCGAAGATCTATGTGTCTTACCTTTACGAAAAGGGAGTAGTAAAGGGCATGACAGAAACCACGTTTGGGCCAGACCTAACGCTAACCCGTGACCAAGTGGCTGCTTTCTTGACGCGTGTCATGGTGAAGTAGAAAACAAACCTTTAAGCAGATCACAATACTGTGTAATATGGTTGGAATTGAAAAGGGCTTACCCACACAGTGGGTAAGCCCTTTATTGTTACGGACACCTCCGTTAGTTTCTGTTACCTCACTTCTTTTGGTGTTTCTTTATGAATTCCTCTACTTCATCTTTGCCTTCTTCGTAGAATTTCTTTTCATCAGGCTCTAGTTCGAAAAGCAAACGAAGGAATTCTCCTGCGTGTACTCTTTCCTCGTTGGCTATGTCCACCAAAACGTCTTTGGCAAGCGCGTTGTCAATGCTTTCTGCGAGCTGCATGTAAAGTTGTGTAGCTTCATACTCAGCTGCCACCATAAACCTAATGGCTCTTACCAATTCCTCGTGAGTTAGCTTACGGTCATACTTGTTTCCGCTAAATGGGCTTGAAAATTCTGGCATAAGTTATCCCCTCCTTCTCCTGTTTATATCTTAGCAGCCATCAGTGCTTTAGCTATCAAAGAACCCACATATGCATTGTTTTTTACCAAAGCTATGTTAGTTTCTAGCGTTTCTCCTTGAGAGTTCTTGGCTAAGTAATCCAGCAAAAACGGGGTAACGTCTTTGCCTTTGATGTTTTGGGCTTTTGCTTCATGTAAAGCAGCTTCAATGAGCTTTTCGACTTTTTCCTTTTCCAGAGCCATGTTTTCAGGAGGTGGGTTTCCCACCAATATGGCTTTATTTATCTCCAGTGCGTCACGCTCACGTATGATTTGAGCCAACTCTCCAGGGGTAGTAACTGAGTGTTCCAGCTTCAGTCCACTGCGGCCGTAGTAGAAAGCGGGGAATTCATCGGTTTTGTAACCCACTACTAGTACCCCTTTGGTTTCTAAATACTCCAATGTGGCTGGTAGGTCCAATATGGCCTTAGCGCCTGCGCATACCACGGTTATGGGGATGGACCCCAAGGCTTCCAAGTCGGTACTAACATCGAAGCTTTCCCGTGCATCGCGATGAACGCCGCCGATGCCCCCAGTGGCGAAAACTTGAATGCCGGCTTTGTACGAAGCAAACATGGTTGCAGAAACTGTTGTGCCACCTGAAAGTTTCTTGGCTGCTGCCACTGACAAGTCTTTCAGGCTGATTTTATGAAGGTCTTTTGCCTGGCTTAGGTATGTTATTTCTTCTTCGCTCAAACCTACTTTTATGATACCGTTTATGACACCTATGGTAGCTGGCACAGCCCCAGCTTCTCTTATGACTTGCTCCACTTCTAATGCCGTATGCAAATTTGCAGGATAGGGCATGCCGTGAGTTATTATGGTGGATTCCAACGCAACTACGGGTTTTAGCGTCTCTATGGGTTCTTTTACGTGTGGTGCGATTTGCAACATATTTTCATACCTCCTCTTTAAGCACTACAATTATAGTATGGTCCTAATTTACGGAGATGTGCTCATGGATGTGTTAATTTTTGAAGAAGCTCCAAAAGTCTATGCGTCAGATGCACAAGCAAGGGCTCTGGTGGTCCCTGGTGGTTCAGCGTTCAATACTGCTCGTCATGCTGCACGCTGTGGATCTAAGGTGGGGATCTTGGGCTGTGTGGGCACTGATGGTGGCTATGGGTTTTTTATGGAGGCTGGGCAGCGCTACGGTATCAATATGCTGCTCACACGAAAGGAGGGCTTCACGGGTACACTGCTGGTGCGTCATGAGAAAGGCGAGCGAAACATGTGGAGTTCTCCTAATGTGGCTCGCAGTTACATAAGTGTTCCTGAGGTGGACATTGATTGGCTTCACATCAGCGGTTATGCTTTATTTCATCCTGAGAGTTCTAAAGTGGTTCAGGAGCTGACTGCTAAAGCTAAAAGCAATGGAGCCGTTCTTTCTGTGGATGCCGCTTCCTACGAACCACTCAAACAGCATTTAGATAGTTTTCTACAGGCTACTCGCGGCTTCGATTTTCTCTTTGCTAACGAGCATGAGATGGGCGTTTTAGCGCAGACTGACTATTACTACAGGCACGTGGTAGTCAAACAAGGCAGCAGGGGAGCCACAGTAGATGGTGTACAAGTGGAAGCGCCCAGAGTGGAAGTAGTAAGTACCTTAGGGGCAGGAGACTGCTTTAATGGCGTCTTCATAGCCGAGGTGTCAAAAGGTACAGCTTTGGTCGAAGCCTGCCGAAAGGCTTCAGCGGAAGCCAGCAGATGGGTTGCCACCGATTTTGAAAGGAGGTATTTCTAAAAAAAGGTTATGGGTATTATGGATGAGGCCTTGTTAAGCAAGATAAAAGCATATCAACCGGTTTTTTGGCGTAACTTTAGTAAAGAAGAAACAGCAAAAGCTTTGAAGCATATACCTTTGGGGCTGATGGACATTGAAGATGCAGAGAAACGTTTGCAGCGTTTTGCACCAGCCATAAAGGAGCTTTTTCCAGAAACAAATGATGGCATCATAGAAAGTTCGCATACAGAACTGAAGCACGCAGAGGAGTTAAAGGGTATAACGCTGGAGAGCTTTTCAGGCCCCGTTTACGCAAAGTTGGATAACTGCCTTCCCATATCAGGCTCTGTGAAAGCCCGCGGTGGCATATACGAGGTACTGTGGTTTGCTGAGCAGGTGGCTCTACAGGAGGGCATTATAACCCTGGATAGCGACTACCGTGCTTTGCTTGCTCCAGAGGCACGCAATGTTTTCAGCGGCTACTCACTAGTTGTTGGTTCCACAGGGAATCTGGGGCTCAGCATTGGAATCATGGGGCGTGCCTTTGGTTTCAATGTGGAAGTGCATATGTCTAAGGAAGCTGCCGCTTGGAAAAAGGAAAAACTTCGCAGTCTAGGAGCACGCGTTGTGGAACACGAAGGCGATTATTCTTCAGCAGTAGCTCAGGCACGCCAAATAGCCAGCAGTAATCCAAGAGCGCACTTTGTGGATGATGAGGAGTCTGTCATATTGTTTCTGGGTTATGCCGTGGCTGGTTTAAGACTGGCGCCACAGATTCGACCACTTCTAGATGAAACGGGCAAAAACCTAAAGGTGTACATTCCTTGTGGAGTGGGCGGTGCTCCTGGCGGCATAGCCTTCGGTTTGAAGGCAACTTTGGGCGACAGAGTAGAAGTCTATTTTGCTGAGCCCACGCACAGTCCCTGCATGTTACTTGCTTTGGCTACTGGCAAGCTAAGTGACATCAGCGTGAGCGACGTTGGCCTGGACGGAGTAACCGTGGCTGACGGTTTGGCCGTGGGTCGAGCATCAAAGCTGACTACTTCTTGGATGATGCACCTCATCGATGGAGTGTTCACGGTCCCTGATGAGTTCATGCTTGACATGGTACGCTGGCTCTGGGATAAGGAAGGCATAAAAACTGAACCTTCGGCCAATGCTGGGTTGTATGGCATCGTAGGTGATGGTGTTCACATGGTCTGGCTCACAGGCGGTAGCATGGTACCCGAAGAAGTATTTGAGAACTATTTGTCAAAAAGCCAAAAATTGTGACTTAGCCGCCTAACACAAAAGGAAGTATTAGTACTACGTCGCCATCTCGTAGCTGTTCTGTTTCTTTTAGTACGGTACTATTACGCACTACAAAGCCTATTTCCGAGAGCGGTATGCCTAAACTTTTTAAGAGATCAGCTACGGTGGCGCCAGCTGGAAGTTCTATTTCTCCAGAGCGGACACCGTAGCGATTAAAGTAATCATTAATTTGAACTGTAATTCTCATATTCTGATTGAAGCCTTTGTACATACATCTTAAGCAGTTTGTTCATGCGCTCTTCGTCCATTTTCCCCCAACGCGTAGGTGTTTCAAAGGCCCTCTTAGGAAATCTTTCGTTCTCCAGTGAGTAACCCAGTTTTTGTTTTATGCGTAATCTGGTAAAGAACGTTTCTTCGGCGGTCTTGGTTAGATCGTCATTAGTGAATGGTATGCCGATGGAGTTCAGGGCTCTTAGCACTGTTTCTCTGTCGTATACCTTCCGAGCAAACAAGCAGATCACCAAAGATGTGAGCATGCATCTTTCTTTCTCTTCCTTTATCAAATAATCTACAATTTCTTCATCGTTTAACTCTTTAGCGCTTTGGTCGTACTGGTAACCTGCGTTGCACAAGTGTGAGTGTCTTGCTCCCACTGTTTGTCCAAGTGCAAAGGCGTAGCCTGTGTGATATCCAGCCATTTCGTTGCCACCATAAACCAATGCAAAATCTTTGCCTCCATAAACTTCTGTGGCTTTAGCTAAGCCCATTCCCAGAGTGCTGTAAAAATCGTTAGTTTTTTCGGCGAGGTAGTGTATAGCTTTCTTGTAACTGTCCGTATTTCCAAATTCCAAGGGCGCTATGGTCTGGTCCATGCTGATCAGCCCTTTTTGTAAGGCTTCAGTTGCCCAAGCTAAGACAACACCAGTGCTCATAGCATCCAAACCGGTTTCTTCTACCTCATCGATAAGCTCCAAAACTTCACTAGCTGAGGTTGTTCCCAGCAAACTGCCTAGTGCATATATGAGTTCGTGGTCGTAGGATACCGCCAATGATTCATACTCATAGCCTTTATCAAATAGCCTTCTGAACTGACCTACGTGAATGCAGCCAATAGGACAACCCACACAGGATACTTTTCTCACCAGTGTTTGCTCTGCGAAAGTTTCGCCAGAGATGGCATCAGCGTACTCAAATGTGGACTGCTGTAGGTTTTTAGTAGGTAGAGAGTTAATTGCGTTAAGCACCTTAATGTTTATGGGAGTTCCAATCTCGTGATACTTCGCCATGAGATCAGTTTCTACTACCTTTTTATAGAGCCAACGAAAGGTGGTGTAGTAGTCTTTGAAGTTACTTACGGGAATGTCTGTTTCGCCTGTGATGGCAATGGCTTTCAACTGTTTGCTTCCAAATACGGCTCCCAGGCCTAGCCTTCCAAAGTGTCTGTAAGTGTCCACGTTTACCCCAGCGAAACTAACTAAGTTTTCTCCCGACACACCAATACGCATGATGCTGCGTTTGCCTGGTATACCTTCACGCTCTCTAATAATCCTTCCTACTTCATCAACACCCAAGCCCCACAAGCCACGGGCATCTTTGAAGTCAACAGAATGATCAGAAATGCTCAGGTAAGTTGGTCTTCTTGCTTTACCAGTTATTACTATGGCATCGTAGCCAGCATTCCTGATAGCCATAGCGGAGCGACCACCAGCATGGCTTTCACCGTATTCGCCTGTTAGCGGAGAAATGAATGTGGCAACAGTCTTTGTGGCGACGGGGAAAATCGTCGACAGAGGTCCTATGGCAAACACGATAGGTTGGTCCTCATGAAGCGCTGGCAGTTCTGGATGCATGTTTTCCTCAAGTAGCTTTGCTGCTACTCCGGTTCCACCTAACAGATGAAATAGATCTTTTCGTTCTTCAACAGAGACTTTTTCTTTGGTTAAGTCCACATACAAGACTCTTATGTAATCAGCTCCGAGCATGTTTTTACGCCTCCTCCATGGCTAAGCATTCATGTGGACAAAGCTGCACACATGCTCCACATTGTTTGCAAATGATGGGTTTTTTAGCTTGCTTGTCCATGGCAATGGCTCCCACAATGCACGCTGGCACGCATTTCTCGCAGCCAATACATTTCTTCGCATCAAATAAGACGCCACCTCCTGGTCGGGGCGTTAGTGCCTGTGTGGGGCACGCTTCTGCACAGGCGGGATCTGAGCATCCCACACAGATGACAGCTGCGAACTGGCTCTGAAGTCCACCCTTTGTTTTGACCCTGATGGCACTCTTTGTTAACGTGTGACTATGGAAGTTCAATGATGCGCAACCTATCATGCACTCAAAGCATCCGATGCATTTGTTCATGTTTTTCACTTTCAGTATTTTGGGCACTACGATTACCTCCCAAGCGTTATTTATTTCACAATTACAGAATAATGCTATTTGTAAGCAATTTTGATTAAGTTTTTGTCAAGAACCCGTTTTCTTTTGCGTTAGTTATATGGTAATACAAATTGAAGCAGTTCTTGAGAATAAAATTCCAAATACAAGTAGGATAAGACCACGGTGAATGAATGGACTTTGCGCTATTTGTTATAAGAATAGAGGGCGCAACCATATGCAGATAGGCAGATAGTTTACGTTGTCGATAGTTCTTTATATGTTTTCTTTTTTTAGAATTTGTTAACTTTGTTCTTTGGAATAGCCCGTGTTAAGACGTACTAGTAAAGACACCGATGCTTGCTTAATTTTCCTTTTGTACCAAGCAGAGTTTTCTCATTGCTTCTTTGGCTTCATGTTCGCGACCTTGTGGACACAAAGCAATAAGATAATCACCAGGAACAATGACGGTACTACCCTGAGGTACTAATTCTTTTGCCCCTCTACGTATTGCTACGATTAGAATGCCCTGTGGCCATTGAACATCCCTAATGGCTTTGCCTACGACTTCACACCCAAATTCTACGGGCACTTCCACTATTTCGCCTCTGCGATTGGCAGGCATAGTAGTGCCGTTTCTGTCGATGAAACGTTGCAGCAATGTCTCATATATGGGGTCAATTTTTAGAATATCTGACACCAGTAAGCCTGTGAAAGCACATGCAGCAACGGGCAGCGTGTGGACCAATGATCCGCTCATTTCAGCGGTGAGAAGGATTGCAGTGATGGGGGCTTTAACGGATGAAGCAAGGGTACCAGCCATGGCACATATGGCAAACACAGGCACATACTCTATGGGGAAGCCAAACCTGGTGGCAGTAAGCGACAAGATACTTCCAGAAAGGGCTCCCACTGTTAGTATGGGCATGAAGATACCGCCTGGTACTCCGCTGCCGAAGCTCACACTTGTGAAAAGCAATTTTACTACCAAGTAAATTATTAGCACTACAACTCCGCCTTTTGCTCCTTCTGCCAAAGCAATTAAGTCGCTTCCTCCACCTAAAGTAGGTGGCAGAAAAAGGCCGCAGGGTAGCGCAATCAACATAGCGACGCATGGTCTTATACGTCGAGGAATTCCTTTATAGAACTGCTGAAAACTCAGTAATGTCGCATTCATAAGGGCACCTACCAACCCAGCGATAATTCCTACGGGTAGCAAATACCAATAATAAGATACGGGCAGCTGGGGTATGGGATAAAAGTGCAAGACAGGTCTTAAACCAAAGGAGTACTTGGATATGAAATCGGCAACAATTGATGCGGCGAAAGCTGAAACAAGTATTAACGGTGAAAAGCTTCTGTGAATTTCTTCGAGAGCGAACATTACACCCGACAGTGGCGCGCTAAATGCTGCTGACAAACCTGCAGCTGCACCACTGGTAATTAAGTAATTTTCCTCTGCGTCATGCTCAGCAAGCAAACGCGACACAGCTTGCCCTCCCGCAGCACCTATCTGAACAGATGGCCCTTCACGTCCCAACGACAAGCCAAAAAAACTACACAAGATGCCACCGAGAAAACGTACTACCAAAATCATATGCCATTTCATCTTTAGGCCGAATAGAACGACACCTTCAACTTGTGGAATACCACTTCCTGATGCCATGGGTTCAAGTGCTACTAACCACGCTACGAACAAGCCGCCTGCTAGCACGACGAAAATCCATAATGCGATATAAGTGGGGTGCGCTCTCAAATAAGCGTAAATACCTAACGACGTTTTCGTACCGTATTCTATGGCAATGCGGTAAAGAACAGCCAAAATACCCGAAACCGCGCCCACAAGAAGACCTTTGACAAGCAAATTCCATTTGAGCTTACTCAGACCATTTAGTAATACTGAAGCGCTACTTCTTTCGCTTTCCAAAGTAATCCTCCATAGCCATGAAACACAGCTCAAGTCAGCATTTATGCAATTCGATTATAGCATTGGTTTTCCTAATAACTTGCCGGAGTGCATAAAGCAGCAGTACGAAGGTTTGTCTTTATGATGATCTAATAGGACCATTATAAATTCTTCCGATTTGAGTGATAGAATTTAAGCTATTGAGGCTTTCGGGGGTTAATAAAGCCTGCAAAGGATGTGACGCGATGAGTAAGACAATTGTTTTACTGGGAACACTTGACACTAAAGGCAAGGAATTCGAGTATGTTAAGAGAATTATAGAAAGCCGTGGACATAATACGCTTTTAATTGATGCAGGCATTATTGGTGAACCAAAAACTACGCCAGATATTTCCAGAGATGAGGTAGCAAAGAAAGCAGGTTACACCATTGAGGAGCTTGCTAAAACTGACAGAGGTGTCGCTATTGAAGCAATGGCCAAAGGTGCAACTGTTTTAGTCGAAGAGCTTTACCAGGAAGGTAAAATCGATGGAATCTTAAGTTTGGGTGGTTCAGGCGGGACTTCTCTGGCTACACCAGCTATGCGTGCGCTACCTGTTGGAGTTCCAAAATTAATGGTTTCTACTATGGCTTCTGGTGATACCAGGCCTTACGTGGACATTAAGGATGTCACCATGATGTACTCGGTCGTCGATATTTCAGGCATAAACAGGCTTTCATCACGTATACTTGCTAATGCCGCAGGTGCCATATGTGGAATGGTGGAGGCAGAAGTACCTAAGGATTTTGAATCCACCAAAGAAGAGAAACCTCTCGTAGCAGCAACCATGTTTGGACTTACTACTCCTTGTGTAGAAAAAGTTCGCTCCGTTCTGGAAGACAATGGCTGTGAAGTACTTGTATTCCACGCCACAGGAACTGGTGGAAGGGCAATGGAAAGTTTGATAGAGAGTGGTTTTATAGATGCAGTGGCTGACATAACTACCACAGAATGGGCTGATGAATTGGTTGGAGGGGTATTATCCGCTGGGCCTACCAGGCTGGATGCTGCAGCTAAAAAAGGGATACCACAAGTTGTTTCTGTAGGCGCCTTGGACATGGTCAATTTTGGTCCCATGGACACCGTTCCAGAGAAATTTAGGTCAAGAAAACTGCATGTGCACAATCCTTCAGTCACACTGATGAGGACAACAGTAGAAGAAAACCGCAAACTTGGGGAAATAATCGCGCAAAAGCTGAATCAGGCCAAAGGGCCTATTGTGGTATTCCTGCCGCTTAAAGGTGTGTCTGGCATAGATAAAGAAGGCATGCCTTTCTATGACCCTGAAGCTGATACGGCTTTGTTTGAGACGCTAAAGAAAAACTTAAGAACTGATATTGAAGTTAGAGAACTGGATTACCACATTAACGATCCGGAATTTGCTGAAGCCATGGCAAATGCCTTGCTCCAGTTGATTCGAAATAGGTTTAGTAAGTAAAGGGAGGAAACAGAATGGCAATTGACAGGAAGACTGCATTAGAAAGATTGCAGTCACAGGTTAAGAGTGGGCGCCCCATCATCGGTGCGGGTGCAGGTACAGGTATTTCTGCTAAGTTTACTTTAGCAGGTGGTGTTGATTTAATTATCATTTATAACTCAGGTCGTTACAGAATGGCTGGCAGAGGTTCTTTGGCAGGTCTACTAGCTTACGGTGATGCGAACCAGATCGTTCTGGAGATGGCAAATGAAGTGCTACCCATTGCAGAAAATTCAGCGGTTTTGGCTGGTGTTAACGGGACAGATCCATTCAAAATAATGAAGAATTTCCTCAAACAGATAAAAGATATCGGATTTACCGGTGTTCAAAACTTTCCAACAGTGGGTCTAATTGATGGTCAATTCCGTCAGAATTTGGAAGAAACAGATATGGGTTACTACAAAGAGGTAGAGATGATCGCCATGGCACACGATATGGATCTTCTCACTTGTCCTTATGTCTTCAATGAAAACGATGCCATAGAAATGACCAAAGCAGGTGCAGACGTTATTGTAGCTCATATGGGCTTGACAACCAAAGGTGCTATTGGAGCAAGAACGGCATTAACACTTGATGACTGTGCAGAGCGTATTCAAGCCATACATGATGCGGCAAAGAGCGTGAACCCCAATGTCATGGTTATTTGCCACGGTGGCCCTATTGCGGAGCCTGAGGATGCACAGTACATTTTCGACCACACAAAAGGTATCGTTGGATTCTTCGGCGCTTCAAGCATGGAGAGAATTCCTGTGGAAGTAGCCATCAAGGCTAACGCTGAGAGGTTTAAGAGCTTGAAGATGCACTAAGGCAATGTTCAAAGTGCGTAGGCTTAACCTCAGGTAATTTGAAATAGAACTATAGCTTAAAGAAGGATGCCACGGGAACAGGGCATCATGCTCGTTGAGTCATCAGAAGCTAGCTTCCCTGATGACTCAACGAGAAGTACTCCTGGCAACGCTGTTCTGAAAAGAAGCGAGAGTCCCTCCGCGTAGTAAAGCTGCCTCAGATAGACTATTTTGGTAGTTTTCGGTAAAGTTATGGCAATGGCGAAAACAGTGAGATGGGCAATCTTGTTGGTATGTCAAGGTGTGAATCACCTCAATGGCAACGGCAGCCCCTTTATAGAAAACCATCAAGAACCCAATTTTGTGGTTATATCTGGTCGCGAAAATCAGGAAACGGGCTATTTTTGCTATTTTGCAGTTGAGTTTTACTGGCTTTGTCGCTTTCTTATTTAGGGGTATCGTCATTGGTTTCGCACGTCTTGATGATGCCATGCATTGAGAGGCAGCGACCCAACAGGGGGAGAGGTAAGAAAGACAGCAAAATACTGAGAAATGTTACTCAGACAAGTCAAACAAGATTTCATTTTTTCAGGCTAAGAACATGAGTAAACTTTTCAGTTGTAAAACAAAAAGGCCCTCTTTTTCAGAGGGTCTTTTTGTTTTAATGGGGTGCGCTTTTTTATGGTGTCCAGTTTACTGCAGCATACGCATTTACTAGGCCATAACCATAGTATTTATCCCATCCTGCTGTGCCAAGATCTTTTGCTGTGGACTGAAGTGCAGTTCTCACTTGTTCGTTTGTGTACGTCGGATGTGCCGATAAAACAAGAGCAGCTACTCCAGCCACGTGCGGAGACGCCATTGAAGTTCCCTGGAAGAAGTAATAAGCGAAGTCTGTGGGTGATCCTTCGGCGAAAGTCTGCTGTAAGATGCCATCGCCATAGCCATCATGATTTTGGTCAACGGATGTATCTCCACCAGGAGCAACAATATCGAGCGCGCTACCATAGTTAGAATAACGAGCTCTCGTTCCGTCAAAGCGAGTTGATCCAACAGCGATGCACTGAGTATAGGCCGCAGGGTAACTTACTATGGATCTTCTATCATTTCCAGAAGCACACACAATCACAACGCCTTTGTTGTATGCATATTGTATAGCGTTCTGAAGTGTTGTAGACCCCGAACTTCCTCCCAAACTCATGTTGATGACCCTGGCTCCTTTGTCAGCTGCCCATATAATACCGTTGGCAATGGCGTCGTATGTTCCGGAGCCCTCGCTATCGAGTACTTTTATAGGCAATATGGTTGCTTGATAAGCAATACCAGCGGCTCCCATGCCATTATTTGTCGATTGAGCAATTGTTCCAGCTACGTGAGTTCCATGACTGTTGTCATCATTAGCGTGAGTGTCGTTGTTAACAAAGTCATACGCATTTGCAGTATCAAACAGTGTATTTGCTAAATCTGGAGCCTTGGTATATGCACCGTAGTTCTCGTAGGCTACACCTGTATCGATTATTGCTACTTTAACGCCTGCACCTTTTGTAATATTCCATGCAGAAACAGCCTGAATGCCGTAGTTAGAGACATAGCCGTTGCTTGTCATGCCATAATCGTAGAAGTTCCATTGGTATGGGTTGAAGAAAGTGTCATTCGGAACGTCAAAAGCGTGAGCAATGTAATTTGGCTCAACGTACTCCACATTCGGATCATTCTTCAATTGATTCATCACCACATCGGCGGCCTTGCCTTGAGGTAGTTTGAATACTGCAAAGTTCTTTAAGCCTTTTCTAGAAAGTTTTGCGCCAGTAGTCTTTTCCACTTGCTTAGAGAGAACTGCAACGTCAGTATTCTCTTTATAACCGACGATGATTTCATTTACTGGATCCTCTTGATTAGTGGTTGTGGAATTGCTCACAAAGAGTGGTTCTGCACTTTTTACCCCTGCAAAACCTGACAACAAAAGTACTGCGATAACCAGTGTTAATAGTACCTTTTTCATCAATCTGCCTCCCCCGTGAAACAAGATTTTGAAACTAATGTTTATAAGTATACACAACAAAATTAAATTGTCAAGTAATTATTAAATTGTGATTAAAATAACATTAAATGTGCGAATAATGGAAATCTTTTACAATACATCAACTATCTGAACATAGAGTTGATGTTTTGGGCCTAAATCCTGAACAAACTACGAAATCTATCGATCTTCTATTACCAAGTAAAAAGGATAATAATACAGAAAGCCTTAGTTTTTTTTATGCTTTGCTTGAAAATTATTAGCAATAGCTATGGAAGTAAATGCTGAGGGAATGGCGCTTTCAAACTTAAAATTACTGTCCTCCACAAAGAAAGATAGTTGGCGGTTATGCCAAACTAAGCATCAGTATCCAAGGCATACCACTGATGCATGGCGCATGGGGTTTCACTATAACGAAGACTTGTAAAGACTAAGAGATATGACTATTATGTAAATCTACAGAGAAGGCAAACCACGAAGTAGAGAATGCAAAAGTTCTCTTGTAGCGTTAGCAAATTAGAAAGAATAAGTATCATGTTTCACGGCAACAGTTTGCATTTATGTGGCGTATAATATCACTCATTAAAACCTGAAAGCGTGTTAGCACACTATTTGGGAAGTTGCTACGCATGAGGTTGTGAGTCAGCTTAGAATAAGTAGATTTTCAAAGAGTTATATTGGCGGGGGATTTGCCTCACTTAATCAGGTAAGATAGTCTTTTGTCTTCTCGTATAACGGCACGCCTGAGGACAAGGGGTGTGATTGAGAAATGGATGGGAAGTTATACGGCAAAGTAGTAGTCATAACCGGAGCAGGTTCTGGTATGGGAAGAGCTGCTTCCATTATTTTTGCTCAAGAGGGTGCGAAAGTTGTAGCAGTGGACTATGTAGGAGAAACGGCAGAAGAAACAGTGCGGATGGTCAATGAAAAGGGTGGGGAGGCTATAGCAGTTAAAGCGGACGTGTCGCACTGGGACGATGTTAACAAGGCTGTAGAGGCAGCTGTGGAGCATTATGGAAAACTTGATATCATGGTTAACAACGCAGGTGTATTCGACGGCTTCAAGCCTTGCTTGGAGTCAGATGAAGCGCTGTGGGAGCGCATCATCAACATCAACCTTAAAGGTGTGTTCTACGGGTGCAAGCGCGCTATCCAGCAGTTCCTTTCTCAAGGCAATGGTGGGGTTATTGTAAATACTGCGTCCGTCGCAGGCTTAGGAGCCATGGCTGGTGGCACGGCATACACCGCATCTAAGCATGGTGTTGTTGGTTTAACTAAGCAAATTGCATGCGAGTATGCCAGCCAAGGTATCCGTGTAAATGCTGTTTGTCCAGGGGGCATAGTTACAGGGATGACCAGAGATCTTATGTCTGATCCGCAAACGGATCAGTTGATAAAACAAACCACGCCGCTTGGACGATGGGGTGAACCAGAAGAAATCGCAGAAGCTATCTTGTTCTTAGCCAGCGATGCGTCCAGCTACATAACTGGTGAAGCTCTGCGTGTGGATGGAGGTTGGCGGGCGAAGTAGAATAAAAGTGTAAAGTGCATAAAAATGCTCCTCATTTTTTCTAAGTGTGGAGCCTTTTTTGTTACTGAACCCCCTTAAAATGGAAATGTTCTGTATACTGTTAGTGGCATGGATTTCCAGTAAGCCAGTTACAATGTTATTAGACTACCAGGAAGAGGGGCTTTAGTTGACGGTTCTTGAGGTTAATGGGCTGAAAAAGTATTTTGGAAAGACAAAAGCGGTAGACGGCTTGTCGTTTTCCTTAAGTGAGGGCGAAGTGGTGGGGCTTCTTGGCCCAAATGGCGCAGGCAAGACAACCACACTCAAGTGCATAGTCGGGCTGCTTAGAAAGGCGGAAGGCACGATAACCATCGATGGTATAGACCATCGTGCGGATGTGGCACGTGCAAAGATTGCTTACATACCGGAGGTTCCAGATATCTACGAAGGTTTGACCGTGTGGGACCACTTAAAGTTTATCGCTTTAGCATATAACCTTCATGATTGGGAAAAGAGAGCTAATGATTTAATACAGCGATTTGATTTAATGGAGAAGCGTAATGAGTTGGGTATGCACCTTTCCAAAGGAATGAAGCAAAAAACCATGATTTGCTGTGCGTTACTACATGATCCCGATGTTCTACTTTTCGACGAGCCATTGATTGGACTTGATCCAAAGGCAGTGCACGAGCTAAAAGAGGTATTTATGGATCTAAAAGCCCTTGGGAAATCACTTCTGATAAGCACGCATATGCTGGATACAGCCCAAAATCTATGTGACAGGGTGCTTGTAATGAAAAGCGGTAAACTGATTGCCGAGGGCACGATTGATGACTTGAGAAAGCGGGTGCAGGCGGCTCAAGACAGCACTTTGGAAGAGCTTTTCCTGGAGATTACATCCGATGAAAACAAGTAATATTTTCGGCGGTTTAAGGGCTCTCTTTTTTTTGGATTCCACGAAGTACAAAAACTATGTTATTGATGCTATTCACCATCCGGCAAAGCTCGCAGGTTTGGTTGTTCAATACGGCTTGCAGTTCATATGGATCTTGCCTTTTTTGTTTAAGAGAAGCGACCCTCTGGAATCGCCATGGTATTTAAGCCTAGACGTTATCGGTTCCGTAATTATGGCGCTCTTGCTGCTCATATTTTTGGGAGGGCTAAATAAAGCTTCTGTCAGCTATGCTCCTGGTACTTATACCATGGCTGATGCTAACTTGTTATTTCCTTCACCCATTAATCAGAGCAGTGTTTATGCATGGTCAATGATACGTCAGTTCTGGAGTTCTTTGTATACGACGGTTTTAGCCATCATTTATCTTCCTTTATTTGCACGGATGCTCAATTTGCCGATGAATCATATCAGGCTAGTTTATTCCGCTTTAACCATCATGGTCCTCTCAATGCTTGTGTCATCTTTAAACTTCTTCGTTTTCTCCATCGCGCACAGGTTCAACATTGGCAGATTGATTAAGAGGTTTATCAAGGTACTTATCATAGCGGTCCTTGTTTATGTGGCTTGGGGCATGCTAAGCGATGACAACGTTTGGGAAGGATTACTTACTACTTTGAATGGTTCTTTGCTTGGTTCTATTCCCATTATTGGATGGGCAAAAACACTCATAATGGCGCCATTCATGAGTAGCATTTCGCCACTGCCATTATTCTCAGTTCTCTTAGCTTCAACTTTAGCCATAGTCGCCTTGTCCGTTTATTACGCTGTTGACTTTTATGAAGAGTCTGTCACAGTTGCAGAGTGGGCACAGGCTGTTAGCAAAGGAGACATGTCAAGCCTCCAAAGCAGCAGCGAAAAGCCGCAGAAGAAATCTAAGGAAATGGATCTTGATTGGAACCTTAAGGGACCTTGGGCTTTTACATGGAAACAGGCTATTGGAAACAAGCGAAGTCAGAAGTTTATCATACTCGGCTGGGATCAGCTTCTACTGCTTATTCTTGGAGCGATTGTCGGATATTTCAGTGAGGGTTTTTCCTCGATCACTGTGTTCGCACTAATTTACGTTGTTATGTATGCTATGTTGGTTCAAGTTTTACCTGTAGGGCTTCAGTATGAGTTACATAAACAGTACATTTATTTACTACCAGGCAGACCGTGGCAGAAAATTTCAGCTGTAAATGCTCTGCTTTCTTTGAGAGCTGGCATGAGGGCAATGGCTCTGGTTTTGCCGATTTGGATCTTGTCAGGTCTAACCTTTACCGAAGCGCTGTCAGTATTTCTGTTCATAATGTCAGCAGACGTTTTAGTGTTATTTGGCATGAGTGTTGTGAATGTCATTTTTCCCACGTTCGATTCTAGGAATGTGCTTACGGTCTATTTGCGCTTTGCTGTCTTTGCTCTGTCCATGGCTCCTGCTATTCTCATTGCCCTGTTTATCGGTATTCCGACTCAAAGCTTTCTCTGGGGTTACTTTGGTTTTGCCCTCGGCGCCGTCCTAACCGTATTCTTACAGCTGCTTATTGCAGATAAAATCTTTTGGCGTATGGAGATGCCAAGCTAGAAGCCGTAGGCAGCTCATTTTTCGTTGCAAGTTATGGCTTTCTATTCTTTGTTCTTTGGTTTTAAAGAAGGGGGGCTATTGCATCGGTTTTTGGGGATGTCCTTGGATTTGTCACCGCGACCGGCGTTCAATTATCCATTATCATTGTTGTCTCCATCTGCCATGTGTTGCAAGCCCACCTTTTCAACTCTTGTTATTTTGTTATCTCTAAGAAAGTAAGGCCGCTGGTTTTCTTTTTCTCACTTCTGTGATTTCAATTAATGCAGATTTCATGCTGAGGACACAATTTTCCCTTTCTGGTTATTGTGTTCAGGCAAAAATAGCAAGTTGTTTAGGTATTTAGCAGAAGCTCGGAAAAGGAGGAAAGGAGGATCGGTAGTTAAATATATTAACAATCTCCTTCAAATATGAAACAGAAAATTACTTTTTTTCTAGCCGCTCTTTTTTCTTTGTATAGAAGTAGTCTAGAAACTCGGCGGGTGACATGATTTTAATTTCGTGGAACTCTTTTAACGGTAGTATGTGTTTTTTATCTCCAGAGACCAAGCAATCAACCTTTCCAGCCACTGCGCATTCTAATATGCGGTTATCTGTCTTTTTGGCATCAATGATTGATACCGTTACTTCTGGTTCTACCATAATTGCGTATTCATTTATGCTATTTATTACTTGATCAACCATGTGTTTATCCCATTCAAAGCGACTGACGAGCACGCGTTCTATCTCTTCCTCAATGAATGGAGAAATGTAAACCTCAATTGCCTTTTTCCACATTAAATCTACAACTTTTCTAGGGGTACCACCGAAGTGAAGAGCGGAAACAAAAACGTTTGTATCAATAACTACTTTCAGGTTTTGTTGTCTATTCCCTTTCGGCATCTATTATTTCTTCAATCTGATCTTCGGTTATTCCTTTTTCTAAAGCTTTCTGTTCCGCATAACGATAAATCTGTGCCCATTTTTCTTCCGCTATGTATCTTCTTATCGCTTCTCTTATCAGCTCACTTCTTGTTCTATTTTCTTGTTCCGCTAGGTCGTCTATCATTTTTCCCATTTCTGGTGGTACAGAGAAAGTCAGTACCGCTGTTTTCCTAGTGCCACTCCTTTTCGTTTTATGAAGTGAAATCGCCTTAATTACTTTTCGATTGCTTTTTCTTTTCGTTTGATTCACTCTATTTCACCTCCTCTAATGTAGTAATACTTTGTATTACTACATCCTACTTTAACATTATAGGACTAAAATTCGCTGATGTCAACCACATTTACAGAGATTAATCGGCACGATTATGGAGCTGATCTATGGCATTCGAAAAAGAAAAGCACAACGCAACTCAAAATGGAATGGCCTAGCTCAAAAACACTTTCGTGAGACATAATAGAACCTGTCTAAGCATGCAGGTCGCTTAAAAATCTCTTAGGGCATAAATTTGTAATGACTTTCATTTTAAGAGTTATTTAGTTCTCAAATTACGAACGCTTGTAGGTACACATAACTATTCTGTTGCATGACATTACTTTGTGATCAAGCCTCGCATATTATGGAGTTGCCCTAACTTGGAAAGCGCATTGACACATTGGTAAAAGAAGCTGCTGGTACGTGTCCCTTATTAAATTGGCGAAAATTAAACCCTGTTGGGAGGTAAAATTGCGGGGTTTCGCTACATCTAAACAGAACAATGGCGTTGACGACTTTTTATAATGATGCGCCCAGGATAAGGGGTATTCGACAAATGGCCGGAAAGTTGTCGGGTAAAGTAACAATCTACTATGCTGTTGACTTTTATGAAAGGTCCGTCGGAGTTACCGCGTGGACACGGGTTGGTAGTAAAGGGGACATGTCAAGCCTCAAAGCAGCAACGAAAAGCCGCAGCTTTCTCTGGGGTTACGTATGACTGAAACACCATTCAATATGAACTAGAATCTTGGCTTTCATTCTGGTTATCGGAGTAACTTTTATTCCTAAGAAACGGGAGAGTCTTACCCATAGGCGGGCAATATATCTATTCTCGCTAGCTTATTTGTAGGGATTTCTACGACGACAGGGTCTTAGACGGCATGAGAAATCAAGGTTTATACAAGATAATTAGTACCTGTAAGACTTCGAAAAGGAGTGTTTCTTTGCACCTAGCTCTGCTGTTACGCTGGGGAGTGCCTTAAGATTTAGGTTGTGAGCAACTAAATACATGAAACATTCCAATCAGCATCAATAGTTCTCCAACAGAGAACAAGTACCAATTGTAATGAGTTGGGACATACTGAGATATTAATTGCTGGAAGTTGGGGTCCTTAGCCAGCGCCCATATATTGATGGGCAAACCTTCACTCAAAAGAAATGTCACGTAATCCTTGATGAATGAATAAAAGATAACTACAGCCCCACTGATAAAAAGCGCCCAGTCAACACCTTTTATTTTTATGTGTGCGCCTTTCTGTTGTAGAAGCACCGTAATGCATCCAAATACGATCATGGTCAAAGAACATATAATTGGCGCGAGCACTGGACTGACCCAAGGTACCGGAATGAAAAACAGCACATCCCAAGTCAGAATTGATGCTGGCCAGTCTAAGAACACCTTTAAGAAAACATAGTAAAAGATGTCCCAAAAACCGAACATGTAAAGAAAGTAAGCAAAACTTTGAAGGGCGTTTTCACCTACAGCTATTGCCGAAGTGATGAGCATTACAAGGGTAGCTAACTCCCTCGATGATTCAATGAGTAGTATCGTTGACGATGCAGGTTTCAGAGGAAGCGTAAGTCCCTCCGGGTAGTAAAGTTGCCTTAGATAGACTACTACGGCCGCTTCCAGTAGCCCCATGGCTATGCCAAAAATCGCCAACGCGACCAGAGTTTTACTCTCTTTAGTAATTGACTTTTTCATAAAAATAACCAAACATGTAAGCTGCTCTTTTGAGTAATATTACCAGCTAGTTAATAACTTCTTGTTGAACTAGTATTCTACCTGGCACAGTCGTGATGGCTTAATTTAATCTTCTCCTCCCTTATCCGTTTTTTCTACTTCTTCCCAATTGATGTCTTCAGGAGTTACGGTCCATATTGCCTTTGTCTGCCCGTCGTAACCTCTATAAAACACCTTTATGCTCTCGAACCTTTCTCTTGTATAATCGCTTGCTTTTACGTTGAAAGAAATATCTCCTAACAGTGAAGAGTGAGGAGGTACGTTGGCTTCTAAAGGCAATAATAGTATAAGATTCGTCGCAGTTGCAGAATCATTAACATACTCGTGTTTTAAAACGTAATCTACCAGATATCCACTAAACGTAACAGCAAACTGTGTAGCTGTAATATTGGCGTTGAAATCTGTAGTATTTGTAGCTTCTATACTAATAGTTACTTTTTTTCTATCTGTGAATCTGTCTTTTTCAGAGCAGTAAAGGCCTGTACAAGTTATAAGCAAGTTCCCACCTATAAAAGTCCCACCGAAATTAAGTTCCTGAATAATGACCGAGGTGGTTGGTTCTTTACCTATAGTCCCTTGCAGGCAAGAAAAATGTTCTCGCACCCCCACAAAAACATAGTAATTTGAATGTTGGGACTTCTTTTTTGGGCAACTTTCCCGTGAACATCACTCTAAGGGGCCATCCGAGGAGTTGGTACTCATCAGACTGCTGTTAAGCCTACGTAGCCTATTTTACTTCCACTATGTTTCCTTGTGTTGTAATTACATACGTTCTATCACAAAAATCCCTCAGGTTTGTTAGGTGGCTTATGATTATTAGGGTTTTGTCATCAAATTCAGACTTAATAAGCTGTAGGACCAAATCTGCGTAATCCTTATCTACAAAAGCAAGGGGTTCATCTAAGATGTAAACGTCCCCGTTGCGGTTTATGCCGCGCAAGAGTTGTATGAGCTTTTTTTCTCCACCGGATAGTTTGCTTCCGAGGTTTTTCGTAGGAATATCGCGGTGTTTATCTTTTAGAATTGTTTCTACGTCAATAGTGCCGAAGCGCTTTTGGGCGCCACTTCCGAAAAGAGTCACATTTTCCTCGAGCGTGCCGCTGAATATATAAGGTTCTTGCGGAACAAGGATGATCTTGTTACGGAGAGATTCCTTCGTAAATGTTTTGTAGTGGATGCCATTGATAAAAATGTTGCCGCTGCTCGGAGTAATAATACGCATGAGAAGATTACAAAATGTCGATTTTCCACTACCGTTTGGTCCGACGATCCCTATTTTTTCTCTTCTACGTATGATTAAGTTGACATTGTTAAGCACCATCCTGCTATCGTAGGAAAAAGAAACGTCTTCAAATTGAATGCTCTCTATAGGCTCAGACAGAGTAACTTTCCCTTCCTGTTCCTGCGGGATTGAAAGCAGTTCCCTTATTCTGTTAACAGAAAGCATGCTTACCTTAAGCTCTTTTGGAAACTGGGTGTAAAACTCCATTGCTTCCCACAGGTTTGAAAAGTAAATGGCAAACGCAAAAAGACTACCGACGGTAAACGTACCTTTGAAAACGTAGTAACCGCCAAGGATGTATACGATAAGATTGGCTACGTTCATAATGCCTGTAAAAAGAATAAGATCATAGAGAATGTCCAAAGTGGCGTAACTGAGGTTCAGCCCAAGGTATTTACTTAGAATATTGGAAAGTCTGCGCTCGAAAATGTTTTCTGCGTTATTTGCTTTGATGTGGTAGGCTCCTGATACGCTCTCTTCGGTAAAGCTGTTAATCTCTTCTTCTGTCTTAAGCACATGTGATTTTACTGCCTTCATTTTTGGTAAGATTATCCGCGCTATAAAAAAGAATAATGGAAAAAGGGCCAATAGGGCTACAAAAAGGACAGCATTCAGCTTGATCATGATGACTGCGATAGCACCGACATAAAAAATGTCTATAAAAAATAAGACCGGGTCATGAACGATCAAATCATTTATGTTTTGTAAATCTGCCGATTGACGTTCAAGAAAGTATCCTGTTTCTTCCTTCGTCACGGAGAGATAATCAGCATCTAAGATGTGTTGCAGCATATCTTGCCTAAGGTCTGCGCTGATAAAAGTTTCAGTACGTTTTTCAAAGTAGTAGCGCAGGAAAAGAACTACAAGAAAAACAACTAAGCCAAGGATATTCAACTCTGCATAGGAAACAAATTCCTTAAAGTTTGTGCCCTTTTCAATAGTATCTACCAGCAACTTAATAAGAATAGGCAGTGCTACAGCCACAAGCTTGTGAAACGCCGTAAAAAGTACACACAAAACTATATACATGCGATGTTTACTATAGTAAGGCTTAAAAAAATCGAAGATAAACCTGAAATCTGCAAGAATGCTTGCCATGTTTAGTTACCTGCCTCCCCTATGTCCTAGCTAAGAATCATAAATAGTATAGCTGCATGGATATGCTACTAATGCTACAATACAAATCAACAGTTTCTACCATGTTCCCATATTCTACGGATGCTTCAAATCTACATCCTGTATGAAAAAAAAGGGATAAATGGGTTTTCTTCGTGAAAACGGTAATTATACAATCTAAATATGGCTAATCGCCGCTATTCCTCTTAAGGATCAAACCGATTCTATGTTTTTCTCGCCCGTCCATACTCTAAGCCCTACATTTTTGTGAGCCGTGTCCGTAAAAACCCTGATGTATTGTTGACTTTCACGTTGAGTTTTTCAGGGCCAATAATCACGTTGAAGGGGCATGCGTTGGTTTTAGGAGTAAACCAACTATACTAATACCACAATGAGCTCTGAGTTTTTCCCTTACTTCCTCTTAGTATTGCACTAAGCCGCCGTATTACCTGCGGTTATCTCGGCTCTGAACAGAGTAACAAAAGGAACCATAGGAGTAAGCATGTGGTGAAGTCCTCGATTCAAATCTGTGTAATCGAAAACGATGACATTGTCTGTGTAGCTTTTGACGAAGTTTAGGGTCCTTTTTGTAGTACAGCTATTTCTGTAGCGTGTATAGAGTTGATTATGCTGTATGTGTATCTATCATAATCATGTATGTTCTTTTCGCTGGCCCGTCGAATTCACAGAAATAAACTTGCTGTGCACTCCCTATTAACAGATGTCCATTCTTCAAGACCAAATGGCAATGGTTTCCACATATCAAAGATTTAAGGTGTCCAGTGGGATTCCCAGCTGTAGAACCGTAGTCTTGCAACATTCTTGCATGGTGATAAGGTTTTTCTTCCGGTACCAACTCTGAAAGAAAACTCTCAATATCCTGTTCTAGGCACTCCAGACTTTCATTAACCGTTATACCTGTGGTTGTGTGCATGGTCTGAATTGTTATAAAACCTTCTTGGATTTTATGCTTTTCGAGTTCTTCTTCTATGTTCTGAGTTATGTTTATCATTTCATTGTACTGTGCGGTTAAAATACTTTTTTCAATGACTTCTAGCATTGTCATTCACTCCTAAAAAATCAATAGCATTTTGCCCCTTTATTAGTTCTAAGGCCCTCTTACTCAAACCTAACTTGTCCAACGCTTTCGCCATCCTTATCTGTTCGAATCTAGGGTTGTCACTACCAAACATTATCTGGTGCCTAAGGCTCCTTTCTACCCACGTTAGCTGATATTCGTGGTTAAAAACATAGCTATAAAACTCTAGGGCACTATCGAAATACAAGGCTCCAGTATCCACATAAACGTTTCGATATTTCAACATCAACATAGCAGTTTCCTTAACCCAAGGCCAGCCAAAATGCTCCAAACCGATACGGAGATTAGGATAATTAGTAGCTATTCTTTCAAACTTTAGTGGATGAGTATACTCAGATAAGGTATTATTCTCATAACTGCATCCACAGTGAAATAATATTGGCTTATCTCTTTCTAAGCATGTATCGTAGAAAACTATTAGTCTTGTGTCTAGGGGATCGATTTTCAGTTTAGAGCAGTTAAGGCTTAAACCGTCAAGCTTAAGTTCATCAAAACACCGTCTCAACTCAAAAACTGCATTTGGCACTTTAGGATCCACACTAGCGAAAGCAAAAAACTTCGACTCATTGGCATCTCTTAATGCTGCAACATCATCGTTCGAAACAACAGGCCTACCATAAACGCTTCTTTCATCTTGTGCCAAAATGCAAAGATAATCTAGGCCTGCGACGTCCATTTGGTTGAATACATGTTGGATAGGAGAAATGCTGTTTTTGTGGATGTTTAAGGCCTCTTGACTGAATCTGAAAGACTCTTCGGTTTTGCAAATTGGTTCCCAAAAATTCGGATGCACATGAATGTCAATGAATATTTCCATCGCCCCCTTTGTCAAATCCAAGGTTCGAACACGGAGATGATCCTTGATGCTAATAGTGCGCCCTCTTCTAAACTCAAAAAGACGTCGCCTGTTGTTACATAGGCCGCTAAAAACCCAGCTATGAAGCTATCTCCTGCCCCAACTGTGTTAACAACTTCTGTTGGTATAATGCCGCACTCGCAGAACTGTTCACCATCGAAAGCTAAAGAACCATTTTCCCCTAGAGTTGCTATGGCAATTTTCATCCCCCTACTAACTCGTTCATTAAGGAAATGTTTAATGTAGTTATCCTTGTGTGAATACGAGAAAAAACCAATATCAATGAAGCTATCCATTTCAGTAATACGCGAACTTGTTAAACGATCCGCGAAATCATAGCTGGTAAAAATTGCAGGGTTCATTCTCTTTATTTCTTTTATGGCCTCTTCAGCTTTGCCCCAAAACGCTGTATGTACTAAATCATGGCTAGATGCAAACATTATATCTTCTTCACCAAAGACCATATTCTGGAGGACGCCCTCTATGTATGTTCCATGAACTCTCTCGGTTCCTTCCATGCTCATGTAAGTTATTGCAGTTTGCCCATGTACAATCCTTACATGGCTCACATCAACGCTATGAGACCTTAGAATCTCCATAACTTCCCTACCGTAGTGGTCGTCAGCGATGGTTGTTATGATCGACGTAGGAATGCCTTCAGTGGCTAAATTTACAGCTGTATCGACTGCATTGCCCGTTACATAGTAAACTCCGAGATCGGGATATAGGTCGATACAATTATCTCCCATCACCGCTATCTTCTTGTTACATTGTTTCTCAAAGCGAGAGCTTGCCAATTTGACTTTCCCCTTTCCTCAATATTCGCGTTTTACGCTTGGGTAAAATAGTTATTTAGGTAACCTATGCTCTGGTATAAAGAGCGGTGAGGATCCATCCAATAAATTGAATCGTTGATCTCTAAAGAAATGTAGCCATCAAAATTAACAAGATTCATGTACTCTAAATAAGCTTTTATGGGATAATCTCCTGTCCCCAGTATTTGATGATTTCGATCTGCTAAATGTATATGTACAATACCCTTGCCAAATTCTTCAAACCACTCTTTCATTTGTTCACCAGCCACTTCCATTGCCACAACATCCAAGCATATCTTCAAGTTTTGCTGGCCTACGTCTTTGATGATTTGTTTCATTTCCGCCAGAGTAGTTACAAGGTTACTTTCGTAAGGCTGAAGTTGTTCTAAAACGAAATCAATGTTGTATTTCTTGCCTACATCACATAGGCGAACTAAAGAGTCTACGACACGTTTCCAACTTTCTTCACGTTTTATGTCACGTAATCCGCAACCGGTGTTTATAAATATACGGTGGCAGTCAAGCTCTAAAGCATCTTGGCAGCACATGTCGAAAAACTCTACAGTTCTGTTTCTAACAGCTTGGTCTGGATGTGAAAAACTATATGGATAATTCAATGTTTCCGGAGTAAACATTATCACTTTAATTCCGTTATCCGTGAACCTGGCTTTTATACTTTTAAGCCTATTAGCGGCTTCAAAGCGCGTCAAGTAATCCATTCTGTAATAATGTGGTTCTCCAGCCCAGAATTCTATGTTATGAATCCCGCACTTGGCATACGAGTCAATAAGATAGTCTAGAGAAAACTGCAAATATTGCACACTCATTGCTGCAATACGGTTTCTGAGGTTGATCTCCATAATTGCCTCCCTTGTAGTTGCAGGGACAGCAATCTGGAGAAAGCTGTCCCTGTTTAATATGAAATTTAGTTTAAAAACTCTTTCACGCGCTCAATAGCCAGTGCTGAGTACAAACTCGGTTCATTTATGTAAGATGTCACCAATTCGATAGTGCAGTAACCTTGGTAACCTTCGTTTTCTATTTCATATGCAAGCTGTTTCAACGGGATCTGCCCGTCTCCGGGAACGTAATGGGTCTCACTACTACCATCACTGTCAATGAAATGGACGTGAAGAACTTTGCTTCCGAGCTTTTCAAAGTAGCTCATGATGGGTTCGTGCTGGACAAAAGGTGCGCATATGTCGCACATTCCTGCAAGATGATCCGATGGTACTTCCTCTAGAATTTTCTTGAGGTCATCTGCTGTGGTGACAACATTTGATTCGTAAGGTGTTAGTGGCTCTAGCAGAAGTATATGATCAATGCTTTCTGCATATTGTACGAGCTCCTGCAGATTTTTAACTAGTCTAGACCAGTATTCATCATAACTGCAGTCATAGCCTGCATGTGCAGCTGAAATAACAGTAAAAGGCGCACCCATTTCACAGGCCATATCCATACTGAGTTTGATATAATCTAAACTTTCACGTCTCATTCTTTCTGACCCGATCATCATGTTAAACGGATAGGCGTTGGTTTCAGGAGTAAAAGCCACTATAGGAACGCCATAATCTGCTGATAGCTGTTTTAGTTCTTTGATGTCGCCAGCTTTGAGGTCAAAAGGATAAGCATGCGGACGTCCACCCCATATTTCTATGCCATCATACCCGAATCGTTTTGCATCATTGAAAGCCACTTTCAGTGGGTACCTCATATATCCCGAAGTGAATAAAGAGATTTTCATAGACTTTTCCTCACATTCTTTTAGTATTGCACTAAGCCGCCGTAGTACCTGCGGTTGTCTGGATTATGATCTTTGTATATGGCAAGGTAGTAGCAGAACCACTCTAGCGGAACAAAGAGAACCATAGGAGCAAGCATTGGGTGAAGACCTTGGCTCAAATCTGCGTAATCGAAAACGATGACATTATCTGTGTAGCGTTTGACAAAGTTTAGGGCCCTTTCTGTCGTGTGTCTGGAGCCATCGGTCCCGAGCAGGAATATGAATGGTACTCCCTGTTCGACGATTTCCAGTGGCCCGTGTCTAAATTCACCACTTTCCAACGCACATCCATGAGTCCAAGTAAACTCCATCAGTGTGATTACTCCCTCTTTATACCCTAAAGGTTTTAGAGGCCCACCAGAAACCGTGTAAATGAAGTTCCATGCTGATGCTTTTTTGCCCAGTTCTTTGCCTTCTTGCTCTAGATTGTTAACCAATTTATCTAAGACATCGGGTAGCTTATTCAAGTCCTGTAGTATCTGATCAAGCTCAGTTTTAGCGCCTTCTTTACGTGAGATAAGTTCTATTGCTAGTATGTATCCTACCAAGAGGTGTATTTCCCAGATACATTCGGCATGGTAGGCAATGGCACGGTCAGCTACCTCATAGAGGGGGCATTGCTCTTCATTTGTAGCCGCTACCGTAAAAGCGCCTCTTGACTTCGCTAACTTCAAAGCTTCCACAACTTCTTCCGTTTTTCCTGATTGTGATATGGCAACTACAGCACAGGTTTCATCCAATTTTGACGGCGGATTGTCTAGAAAGTCTGAGCCATCATAAGCATTGCAAGGTATAGAAGAATACCTATCCACAAGGAACTGTGTGGTCTGTGCAGCTGAGAGGGGAGAACCGCAGGCTACAAAATACAACCTCTCAATATCTCTATTTGCCATCTCAAGGGCGATCATACGCACTTTTGAGGCATCTTTTTCCAAAAAGGTTTTTACTTCATTTACCATGTTTTCGGTCACTAAGAAATCTACTTGTCTCTTGTCAATATCCAGCATAAGGTTGCTCCTTTCACTAAATCCTAATGACTCTGATTTTTAGATTGCCTGCTGTTCCAGTAATAATAAGCTGGCAAACCGGTAGCCACAACAACTAAGGCGGCTATCAAACCTTGTGTCGGCGCCCAAAGGAATGTCGACCATACTAAAATCATGCAAGAGCCTATGGCCAGTATTGTCATAAGTACCCACGCAGGTGTTCTCCATATAGGATTGTAGTCAGGTCTACGTCTATTCCAGAAAATGGAGGCATAAGTCATTATGTTCTTAAGCAACAGGACCAGAGTAAAATAACCTAGCAAGTCTACAAGATTTGACATGAACATAAGGATAATCCCTAAAGCACATTGGATGATTATTGACCAATCTGGTGTCTCATATTTTTCGTTCACATGAGCGAAGATTTTGAAGAAAAGGCCATCTTTTGCCATTGCGTATTCAAGCCTAGGTTGATACATAATACAGCTAGACAGCGAGCCAAGAATGACAATAATACCAGTTATAGCAACAAAAATACCTGCGATCTTACCAAACACGGGTATGTAAGTTAGGGCATCTGCCATTGGTGCAGTAGAAGCGACTAGCTCGTTGAATGGCATGATACCGGTCATAGCCAGGGCCAAACCTGTATAAAGTAGCATAACAATTATGCAAGACCATATGAGAGCTCTTGGCATGGTCTTTCCTGGGTCTTTTATTTCTCCAGTCATGTAAGTAACAGCAGCCATTCCGGTATAAGACCAACTGGTCGCAGATACACCGGCAAGTAATGCACCCCACCCAGAAGGAGTAGCCAATAGGGGAGGGTTCGTCAGGTTAGAGCTTTTTAAGTAGAACAAACCTGCACCAATTACAATAACAAAAGGTATGATTTTCGCTGCAGTTATTATAGTTTGAAATGCACCGCCACCTTCAACCGATCGAATGTGGAGTAGCATAAACAAAATTATAATGACGGTACCAATTAATCTTCCTGTTAGTGGAGAAATTGGCACTAAGAAGTTTATGTAGTTGGAAATAGCTAATGCCATTATTGATAGTGATACTGGATCGTTTGCCCAGAACGTTGCCCAACCGCTAAGAAAAGCCAACGGTCTACTGCCAGCATTCTTAATGTAAATGTAGTCGGCCCCATCGACAGGGTAAGCCGTTGAAAGCTCTGCATAGACGCACATCTGTGGGATAATAATTAATCCTCCCACAACGAACGCAAGGATGGTCATTAATGGCGAACCAGATGCTTGAGCTACAGCACCTACTGATGAGAATATTCCTGAACCAACTGTTGTGCCCACGGCAATAGCTAACGCAGCCCAAAAACCAAGCTTTCTTTTTAGTTCCTTACTTCCACTGCTATTCTCCATGCTCTCTCAGTCTCCTTTCTACCAAGCCCCGTTGTATTTAAGTGTTTCAGAGGCTGTTCTTGCTCCTAATTCCATGCACTTAGGCAGGGGTAGACCGCGTAAGATTCCGGATAAGAAGCCTGCGATGTAACTGTCACCGGCGCCCATGGTGTCTGCTACCTCTACAGGGATGATGCCAAACCGTGTAAATTCTGTTCCGTCAAAGGCAATGCTGCCATGCACATTTAACGTGGCAATTGCTACTTTTGGGCCCTTGCTTTGCGCGTGCTTGAGGTAATCTCTGATGAACTCATCTTCTTGCTCGTAGGCGAAAAAAGCATAATCCACATAAGGCAGCGTTTTTTCGACCAGTTCACTATCGAGTTTGTCTGCAAAATCAAAAGAAACCAAAGGCCCTTTCCCTTTAAAACGCCAAAGGTCTTTCTCAACTTTGCCCCAAAAAGCTGTATGGATTAAGTCCTGAGTAAGTAGGAATTCTATGTCGTCTTCAGTGAGCTGGAAATTTGCTAGTACACCCTCATAGTAGTCACCAAATACTCTGTCTCCATCGAGAATTTCAACCATGGTAATTGCTGTCTGGCCATGCGTCACCCTTACGTGGGTGGTGTCGACTTTTCTTTCCGTTAACTTATTTATAAGTAATGAACCATATTCATCGTCTCCAACTACGCCTACGTAAGATACCGGAATGCCTAAACGTGCTAAATAGACAGCGACATTTAGAGCATTCCCACCTGGGAAAGCCTGACCAGTCTTGAAATAAAAATCGATGCAATTGTCTCCAACTGTGGCGACGTGCATGTTCAGTGAACCTCCTTTCCATTTTTAGGTTTTGGGGGATGCTTGCTGACAATACACCCTCTACAGCGTGAATTATAGAGCCTGAGTTGACAATGAGCCAATGTGTGAATTAACGTACGTTTAATAACATTTAACCGATTTGCAGATCACATTACATGCCACGAAGCTGAATCAGTGTTTGAGCTCCTTATTCAACTATGCTGTTAACAACATATGTAGTTGTTCATAGTCAGAAAGTGCTCTATGCAGCCTTGTCTTATTGTTTTCTTGACTTTGTCTATTCGCTATGGAAGTAGAATAATTTCAACTTCGTTACACAGGAGGCGATGGGTTTGCTTAAAGACACGATTCGTGTTGGTATCATAGGCTGCGGCGGCATCGCGTTTGCCAAGCACATGCCTTTTTTGTCACAGATTAATGGCGTAGAAATCGTAGGGTTTTATAATCCGACGGAGGAAAAGGCAAGGCGGGCAAAAGAGGAGTACGGTTCAAAAGATGCAAAAATCTACCAAAGTTGGCAGGACATGCTGGAAGACCCCAGCATTGATGTGGTGCATGTGCTTACACCTAACAAGTTTCATGCAGAGATGACCATTGCCGCATTGGAATCTGGCAAGCATGTCATGTGCGAAAAGCCCATGGCAACTAACACGCAGGATGCTCAGAAGATGGTGGATGCAGCAAGGAAGAGTGGTAAGAAGCTCACTGTTGCATTTCAAAACCGGTTTAAGCCAGAAAACATGATGCTCAAGCGCATTGTGGAGCGAGGCGATTTAGGCTGGATCTACTTTGCAAAGGCTAGGGCACTGCGTCGCCGAGGTGTACCTACGTGGGGTAATTTCCTGAACAAGGACATGCAAGGTGGCGGAGCCTTAATAGACATTGGAAGTCATGCTCTGGATCTGACTTTGTGGCTCATGGATAATTACCAGGTGAAAGCTGTGCTTGGAACCGCCTACAATGTGCTGTCTAAGGAGGAAAACGCAGCGAACCCTTGGGGACCTTGGGACCCAAGTAAGTTTGAGGTGGAAGAATCTGCTTTTGGCTTTATTACCATGGCTGACGGTGCCACGGTAGTGGTGGAATCCAGCTGGGTTTTAAACACTCTTGATGAAGGCGAAGCACAAACGGTTCTTTGTGGCAGTAAAGCAGGTGCAGACAACCTTTGTGGCTTGCGTGTAAACGGGGAAGACATGGGCAGTCTTTATGTAAAAGAAGTGGAAACACAGCTTCACGGAGCTGCCTACTATGATTTGCAGGTGGTAGATCCGGGGAAGTTAGAAATGCAGTCTTGGATAGAAGTCATAAGGGAAGACAAAGAACCACTAGTAAAACCGGAGCAGGCTTTGGTGGTAACGCAGATCATTGATGCTATTTACCAATCTGCCGCTACTGGTAAGCCTGTTTTGTTCTAAATAGGTCCGTCGCAAAAAAAGAGAGGGAGCCTGCCCCCATGCCTCTTTGTGAGAGGCTCGCGAGGGCAGGTGAGAAGGGCTACTGTCTATTTCCAACGTGGAGGTGTGTCTGCACATTAATCATGGGAGCAAGAATACTCCCATTTTTTCTGTGTCAACCCATTGAGCTTGCAAAGAACTGCTTCTAAGGTTTCCTTTGTAAGATGTGATGCCAAGTGTCTTGGCGTAAGCTGGATCCACCAGGAATCGTCCGTCCTTAAGGGAGAACTTGGAATAATCCACCGATGCACCATTTAATGATGCGATTTTTGCTTTGTTCGATATGAAAAGCACTTTGGCATTGGGTTTTTGCTGGACCACTTTCAGATAAAGTTCTGCCATGCCTTGTGTAAGGCGGGGCCCTGCTCTAAATACCCAGTCATCATTAAAAGAAACAAGCTTACCTTGCTGCACGGCTTTTAAGTCAGACCAAGGTCTGCCATTGAAAGAGGCTGCTTCCCCACCCATGGATTTCTCAGGATACAGGATGTAATCTGGGTTGAGTTTGAGCAATGTTTCCTCGCCCAACGTGGGCCATGGTTGGGTGTAATTGCCTGTGACTGATACCAAGCCTACCTGATTGAGAACATCATTGATGAAGGTGTCTTTGCCCACGCTCATGGGCGGATCATGCCACAAAAGCAGCAGCACCCTAGGATGCTGGCCACCCAGTGACTTTAGCGCTACAGGCATGAGTCTAATTTGTTCTTCAAGTTTCTTGGCTTGAGCTTCCTTCTGGAAAATGAGCCCCATGCGATGAATTAGCGATGACACTTCACTCACTGACTGTGGATCAGCAATGAATACGTTCCAGTACTTCTCCATGATGTCGTAGGTTTCTTTCCTAAAGCTAATGGTGCCAATGATTAGATCAGGTTTCTTGGTCAGCAGCAGTTCAATGTTGGGTTGGGTGTAGTCGCCCATCACAGGTACATTCTTCACTTCTGGTGGGTAATCATCCACGGGGGTGCGACCAATTAAACTGCCTTGAGCTCCAATGGCATACATAATCTCCGTAACATTGGGAGCCAAAGAAATAACACGCTTGGGCACACTGGTGAATGTTAAAGTTTTGCCCACATCATCTGTTACTTTCACCGCTGCAGAAGCAGGTAATACAAGCATAGTAGCCATTAGCAGCAGTGCAACAACACGCAAAAACCGAGTCCTCATGAGATCACCTCCTTTGTCCTCGCAAAAGAGGCTCGGAAGTAACAGATCAGGCAGGTCTCCCGGCTTCCGGATCAACGCTCGGTCCTTGCCTTCCCAGCAGCCTTTTATTGGCGCCAGTGGCATTCTTACCTTGGACTTCGCTCCCCGGTCACGGTTGCGGGACAGCGCCGGATTCTCACCGGACTTCCCTTTTGGCCCGTGCCTCAAAAAGGCATGGTCACCTGACCCGGTACTTAGCTCCATTATAGAACATAAAATGCAACTGTTCAACAATTAAAGGGCTCATTTTTATTAAAGCTTTGTGTTTTTGTATTGTAACATGCCAGCTCAAATGAGAAATAGAGAAATACAAAGACTAAGTAACCGCTCTTGGCTTTTACTCTCTGAAAAGTGAGAACTGTGTTTCTCTCGAAAAGTGACTAGTAATACTAAAATTGTGGTATATTATAAACATTAAGAGGGTAGATTTGCCTTGTAGATTACTTTTACTTCTCTTTCAAAATACCTCTTTGCAACTTCCCAACACATTTTTCAGAAAGGGTGGTGAGGCATGGGGCGCAACCGTGTCAAGAATGCAGTCACGCCCAATAATGGGGAGGTGTTTGTATGGGTAACAGTGTGAAGAATGCAACATTAATAAGGGTTTTGAGGGGCTTAGTGGTCGTCGGATTGATTGTAACTGTTGTAGGTGTTGGTGTTTACTTCTACTTTTCAGATGTGGAAACCAGCCCTGGTAACAAAATCACGGCAGGAACGCTGGATCTTACTATCCAAGAGACAGCCGAAATAGAACCAATAGAACCCAATGATTGGGGTAGAATAGACAACCCGGACACCATTTGTACCACCCCTGATCCAACAACTGGTGAAATCACGTGCCATGTAGAGATTTCCCATGTCGCGCCAACTGACACTGGAACAATTGTATGGACACTTAAAAATGTAGGCAACCTGAAAGGCTATTTAACGGTAGACGCTGATGTTACCAGTGACAATGGCACTGATACTGAACCAGAACTTACTGCTGCTGAGGCATACGGATCTAATCCAGACCTAAGCTACATGGTGACAACTACACTTAGTGGAGGGAGCATCACTGAACCCCAAACTGCGAGCCTATCAGAGGTAGAGACAAAGTTTGATACACAGATTGACCGGCCTATGGATCCCGAAGGTGAGATTGTTTATACTCTCGTTTGGGAACTGCCTAATACTGGTTCAACTTTTGATAACCTTGCTCAGGGGGACACTTCAACAATCGATCTGACATTCTATCTTGAGCAAGTAGAGAACCAACACTGAACGCCGTAGTTGTTTTGTGCGCAGGAACAGAACCTTGTGGGAAAAGGCAAGGGTGGGAACTAAAAAGTTCCCACCCTTGAAAAACTCAGAAGTTAGGGGTGCGATGATGAGGAATGTTTTTGAGTGGTTATTAAATGTTTTACTTGTTGTCGTTGTTATTTGTGCTATTTTCGTGTTTGTGGCACCTCATTTTGGGTGGCGCGTAGACGCCGTGCTTTCAGGTAGCATGGAACCCACCTTAAAAGTTGGCAGTGTAGAGATAACGAAACCTTTTGATCCCAATAATATTCAAGTGGGAGACATAATCACGTTTCGCTCGCCACGTAATCCTCAATTGGTTGTCTCACACAGGGTGGTTGCCATAACAGATCAGGGCTTTATTACAAAAGGCGATGCAAACCGTGACAACGATCAGCTAGTGGTACCGCCCCAGAATGTTGTGGGAAAAGTTGTGCTTCATGTCCCCTATGTGGGCTATGTAATTTGGGCACTGCGAACACCTTTAGGTTTTATCTTGGCTTTAGTGGTACCTGCTACATGGTTAGTTATCTTGGAGATTATGAACATCCGCCGAGAGCTAGCTCAGCAACCCAGAAGAGGTAGCACTAACTTACCTAAGGAGAGGAATCAATTTTGAAAAGTAAAAGTAGAATATGTCTTTTTGCTGCACTTCTTGTTTTGGTGTTTCTCTTAACTTCCCCAAAAAGTGCTGTTGAGTCTTCTTTTAGCTACTACAATGATCATGAGTCCTCGATGGGCAACAAAGTAAGTGCATGGACGTCATCACTGTGGCAACAGACCACTAAAGAAGATTTTGAAGCTGGCGCGCTTAACCAGGTAGATGTAACAACTGCTTCGGGAGACGTAATACTAGAAACGACAACTTATGAGGAGCAACGTTTGGTTTCATATGACAACTCTTCGTCAAATAGTACCGCGGTTGAAAGTAGCGAGCAAGTCGCTTCTTCCTCAAGTGTTGAGACCATACTTTACGCATTGCAGGACGCTTTTTTAGACAGTACTTCACCTCAAGCCACTGATGGAGATAGCACGGTGTTATATGTGTATGGTAAAGGAAATAACATACAGAGGGGAATTATCATGTTTGATATACCAACTCTTGGGTCCGACGCTAAAATAACTTCTGCCACCTTGTATTTGAACAAACATCCTTTCGGAGAGGGCTCAAGTTTACTCGGTATGCATAGGGTAGTTAATGCTTGGACTGAGAGTAATGTTAGCTGGGTCAGCAGGGGAAATGAAGGCGATTGGGATACGGCAGGCGGTGATTTCTTGTTTGAACCCTCTTCGGTTCAGCAAGTATCAGCTTCACAGGGTCAAAGTTGGGTTGGATGGGATGTTACCAACGACTTGACATACTTTTTGCTTAACCCTGGCGAAAACTTTGGGTGGATCATTAAAGATGAGGAAGAGACAGCCACTGTCGGTGCAGAATGGGCTTTCTCAAGTAAGGAAAGCTTGGAGTCAGAGCGTCCAAGGCTGGTGGTTGTGTATGAAACCGCCAGTGAGGAAAACAAAACTACCCCTACAAATGAATTTCCTGCAGAAAGCACGAGTACTGTTGAGTTAACCTCGTTTACTGGGTATGTTACCCAAGGTACCATAACATCTACTGTTTTCGACACGGGGCGTAATGCAGCGCACTTTGATGCGGTTTTCTGGGATTCATATGTGCCTTCTGAAACGAGTATCACGTTTGCTGTGAGAGCTTCCGATGAGTTCTTCGAAATAGGAAGCTCTTCTCCTGCTTGGACAGATATTGGCTCTGATTCTGGCGTAAGCACCGGTATGTCCACAGGCAGGTATATGCAATGGACAGCTACGCTGACCACTAATGATACTTCTACCTCACCCGTGATAAGTGAGGTTCGCGTTTACTATCATTGATACCTGCTTTGTTTCTCAAAAAGTCACTACCCTTTTAACGAGTCTGCAAAGACCTGTGCAGAAATGCGCATGCGCTTATTTCCATTCATGAACAAAAAGTGAAATTAAACATATGCTCAAGCTGTGATGGTAATAGAGTTTCAGTGTTGTGTTCGTATACAAAGATGATTCAGCGCCCTAGGCTAACCTTTAAAAGGTTTAATGGCAAACAGCTTTTTTCACAAGAGTATTTTCAATCTTTAATGCAGTCTGAGAAACGACAAACTGGTCAAAAAGCAGTTTGCAGTAGCTTACTTCCCTTTTGCCTTGCATGAAAGATTTTGCCCTTTTAGTGGCATATGTTTTCTGTGCAGAGCCGTAAATAGTTTCGCAAAAAGCACTCATGGATTATGATATTAACGAGCTACGGACTGGGTAGTACTTGGGTGGTTAGAAGAAGCATATACAGTTACCTCAAAAAAGGAGGGCATAAACACGAAGAACGACAGTAAACAGGTTGTGAGAACATTGGGCCAACGATTGACCATAATGGCAATTTTGGGCCTTGTAGTCATAACAGTGTTGTTCGGTATTAATCAAATTATCCAAAGAGCCGCCAATATGCCCCCTGGTAGTGGGCAAGGTACAGGTTCAGGAGCCATTGCCCAAGATGTTTCTGTGTGGACTCAAACCAGCAAGTACGATTTTGACCTCGGCCTAATTTATCAAGTGGATACTTCGGCAAGTGCCGGAGATGTTGTGCTTGCTATAAAAATGCAGACCATACTGGACCACTTTAACGACCAGCGCTACATCAACTCGGAGGAAAGCCAGAACATAAGCGTAGAGGACGGTCAAGTGGAGCTTTTGCCTTTGAGAGCTGAGGGTATTTTGGTGTCCAAGAATTTATTGCCTCAACACGTAGTACGTGTGGAATCCTTTAGCTATGAAGCATCTATACCTTGGCGAGCCAGTGTAAAAGTACAGTTTTCCAAAGACGGTGTAAACTGGTACAGCTCGGCAGGAACGTTAGATGGTTGGGACAGTCTGTCTGAAGGTTCTCACGACATTGATTTATCCAATTTGGATTGGGTTGGCGTGTCAGAGTTTTACTACAAAATGGCTTTTGACGGTGGCGGGCTGCTGGGTTTTATGAGGCCCGCAGTGAAAGAGGCAGAGTTTACGTACGCTGCGTACCACGCTTCGGGCAGCATTGCCTCAATGGTCTTTGACAGCGGAGTTGAGAATGCACAGTGGGATTCTATTTACTGGGATGCCACGCTGCCGATGAATGCCACTATTACTTTTGAAGTGAGAGCGTCAGATACGTTTTTTACACGAGACAGCGCTACACCGGGTTGGACTTCAGTAGAAGCTGAAGCTGTTTCAAATAACTCATACCGTGCGTCAGTTGATTTGCCTTCAGGTAGGTACCAACAATGGCGTGCTACGCTCAGCACTTCTGATACTTCTACCACACCCATGCTCCATGAAGTCAGGGTTTATTACTACTAACTGACAAAGTTAGGCTGTTTTTCTGCGAAGATTTCTATTTACCCGCCGACTTTTACAGTAAAACCACTGTTTTCAAACAAGGCTTTTATGTGCTCAACGTGGTCTGCATCAGGTGATTCATGGGTGGGCATTCTGTAGGGTTTCCCCAAACGCACATACTTTTCTCCAACGTCGTGGAAGGGTAGCAGATCCACACGCCTTACCCTACCTATGTCACTTTTCAAGAAGGAAATCAAACCTTCAATATTTTGATGAGTATCTGTGATGCCCGGTATGAGTGGTATTCTGATAATTACATCAATTGCCCTTCCAATGCTTGCAAGAGCTTTTAAGTTTTCCTTTATGAGTTCATTTGGCACACCAGTAAAATACGCATGCTGCTGTGAATCTGCCAATTTCTGGTCATACAAGAAAACGTCTATTAAAGGTGCTAATTGAGAAAAAATGTCCTTGGGCACAAAACCAGAGGTTTCCACGGCTGTGTGAATGCCTAGTTCCTTGCATGCCTTTAGAGCATGCTGCAAGAAATGAGCTTGCATGAAGGGTTCACCACCGGTGAAGGTCACTCCTCCACCTGATTGATCGTAATACAGCCGGTCTTTTTCTAGCTCCTGCATAAGCTCTTTTACGCTCAACGTGAAACCCACCATTTGCCAAGCAGTGGTTGGGCAGTAGTGTGCACACACGCCACAACGTGTGCACTGTGTTCTGTCAATCACTACGCCGCCTTGGGTAAGCTCTAAAGCATGCTGTGGGCATACTTCTTGGCAGGTGCCGCATCTCATGCACCTGAACTCAAAATGCATCAGCTCAGGAATAGGGCTTATGCCTTCAGGGTTTTGACACCACCAGCAGCTTAGTGGACAGCCTTTTAGAAACACCAGCGTTCTTATGCCAGGTCCGTCGTGCACAGCGAAGCGCTGCACATCAAAGACTGTGCCTTGAGCGTTCCAATCTACTACAGATTCCTTCAAGGACAAAGTTCTTACACCGTCTCGTGCTCTGTTCGAGCTATGATTTCCTCTTGCAAACCCTTGGGCAGGTTTACAAAGTAATCACTGTAGCCGGCAACACGTACCATGAGATCTTGGAAGTCTGCTGGTCTTTTCTGAGCTTCGCGGAGCAGCTCTGCGCTAACCACGTTGAACTGCACGTGGTGTCCGCCCATGTTGAAGAAGCTTCTTATCAGTTGTCCCAGCTTCTTAAGGGTTTCTGGGTCTTCAACTATGTCAGGTGTGAGTTTCTGGTTAAGCAGTGCTCCGCCCGTTTTGTCCCAGTCACACTTGCTCACCGACCTAAACACAGCAGCTATGCCTTTTCTGTCACTACCTTGCACCGGCGATACACCTTCGGATACGGGCATACCAGCTTTCCTTCCATCAGGGCTGGCTCCCATAACTCTGCCAAAATACACGTGCACTGTGGTGGGCAGCCAATAAGCTCTGCGAGATGCTCTTCTTACAGGCGTGTGCGGGTAGCTCTCAATGAGCTCCACTGTTTTATCCACCAAGGCTTTAGCTATGTGGTCGGCAAAATCGTTGTCTTCGCCAAACTTGGGCGTCCGTGTAAGTATGACTTGCCGCATCATTTCATAGGGCCCTTCGAAGTTGCTGCTTAGTGCTTTTAGGAGCTCTTCCATGCTGAATGTGTGGTTTTCAAACACGTGGTATTTTATGGAACTCAGACTCAAAGTTACAGTGCCCAAACCAACAAGTTGTACATACTGCGTATTGTAACGGGCTCCGCCGCTGTTGTAATCCTTTGCACGCTTTACGCAATCTTCAATCCACAACGACATGAATGGTACAGGCAGCTCAGTGGCGTAAAGTTCCTCAATAATGTCGTTGCCCTTCATCTTTATGTCCATGAAGTACTTTATCTGCTTTAAGTAGGCGTCCCAAAGTTCTTCATAACTTTGGAAGGTGCTAGGATGTCCTGTCTCCAAACCTATCTTTTTGCCCGTTATTGGGTCCACACCATTGTTAAGGGTGATTTCCAGTATCTTTGGCAGGTTAAAATACCCTGTCAGTATGTAGGATTCTTTGCCAAAGGAACCTGTCTCCACACAGCCGCTTACCCCTGCAGTCCTTGCATCTTTCAAGGTTTTCCCTTGCCTAAGCATTTTTACAATGATGCCATCAGCGTTGAACAGGGGTGGTTCACCAAAACCTGGGCCAATAACCTCTAGTGCTTTCCTGAGCAGTCTATCAGGTGTTTTATTGCTTATAAGAACTGCCGTGTTTGGCTGCAGTGTGCGCATTTCATCAAGTACTTCCAGCAGCAGGTAAGAAACATCGCTGGTGCCGTCCGAGCCGTCCACCTTTAAGCCACCAATGTTTATTTTTGTAAAATCGTTGTAGGTAAAACTTTCTTCAGCCGTGACGCCCACCTTAGGTACTGCTGGTTGGTTGTTGAACTTCACCCAAAAAGCTTCAAGTAGTTCCTTTGCTTTTTCCCGAGTTAACGTTCCTTCACTGATTTCTTTCTCATAAAAGGGCCTTAAGTGCTGATCCAGCCGCCCCGGGTTGAAAGAATCCCACGGATTGGTTTCATAAGTTATGCCCACGTGTATGAACCAGTAATGCTGAAGTGCCTCCCAGAAGGTTTCTGGCGCATGAGCAGGTACTTTGCGGCAAATGGAAGCCATATGTAAAAGCTCTGCTTTCCTATCCACATTCGTTTCTTCTTGTGCTAGTTGTTCCAATTTCTCTGCATAACGCTGAGCATAGATAAGCAGCGCATCAGCTGCAATGTCCATGGCTTTAAGCTCTTCCAGTTTTTCTTCATATGCGGAATCGCTCTTGTCAAGCTGTGCCATGCGTTGTTTTATTTCTTCCTTTATGTCCAGAATGCCCTTTTGGAAGATACGCTCGCCACCAGCAGTGTGACCCGGTGCGCGCTGTTCCATAAACTCTGTCCAAATACCCGCTTCGTAGCACTGTAGCCACTCCTCGGGCATACGTTGGAACAGTTTTTCCCTGATGGTTTTACCTTGCCAAAAAGGCAGTATGGTGCTTTCATAAAGCTGTTTGTCTTCAGCAGTGTTGTGGTAGGGCATATTTTCTCGGGTATCTAGTATGTCCAAATCTTCCAGTGAATGAGCACATATCTCTGGGTAAGTGGGCACCTCTTTGGGGCCTGTTCCTCTTAAGCCCACAATGAGTTGACCCTCTTCCACGGGCAAACTGCAGTGCTCCAGCAAGTACTTAAATGCCATGGCTCGCTGCACTGGTATGCTCAGGTTGTCTGCCACTCCGCTCTGGTAAAACTCTGTGACTAATTGTGCTCGCTCCGTGGAAATCTTTACTTGGGCATTTACACTTTCTTCCCTGAGCCGAGCTATGCGCTCATTTATGGGCCTAACAGCTTCTCTGCGCTTCTGGATTTCCTGTTCTATGGTCAATGTGGTCTTGTCGGCATTAGCTTGATTATTAGAATCCGTCAAATTTATTCACCTCCAAGGACTCAAAAAGTCCTCTTTAGAAAATTATACTTTAGCGGGCGTACCAATCGTGGTTTTTGTGCACTATACAAACTTAAAGCTTGTTTTGGTAAAAAACATGAAAAATATCTACATATTTCCACAAAACATGATAAAATATGTAAAATTTAGACCGTTTTACATAATTTGTAATTTGCTAAGGGGTGGACATGTACAACGTTAACTGGGATTTGGAAACTAACGGAATCGTACTAACTTCCGAAAGCAAAAACACACTAATTGTAAGTCCTCGTCCGGTCTTCTTTGAGGAATTGGAGCTACTTGGCTTCAATGAATTCTGGAAATATCCGCATACCAAAGAACCACTTTTGTGGCGTACTGGTCGAAGATACTACTACAAAGGTACCATGGTAGCTGAGGCAAAAGGTGGCGGTATTTACGAGAGGCCCCGCATAGAACTTACGGATGCAGGAAAAGGACTTGGTCTTGAGCCGGTAAAACTTCAAGCTATGCTCGAAAAGAACAAAGAGCAGTTGGAAGTTTTGGAGAATGAAGCCATTGACTTCGTGAACCACATATATAAAAGTTATAAAGGAAAGGTCAGCGCTTTCGTGGTTTCCTTTAGTGCTGGTAAGGATTCGCAAGTCATATTGGACATTGTTTCCAAAGTTATTCCACCAGAGGATTATATTGTGATTTTTACGGACACTACCATGGAAATACCCCCCACTTACGAAGCTTTCGAAGAAACAAAGAGGAAATACAGGGAAACGTACCCTGAACTAAAGTTCTACACGGCACGGAACTGGAAACCGGCGGAGGCAACTTGGAAGGAATTCGGTCCACCTAGTCGACTCTTGAGGTGGTGCTGTTCAGTACATAAGAGTGCGCCCATGATAAGGTTAGTTCGTGAAATAGTTGGCAGAAACGATGGTGTGCGGATTGTGGTTTTTGATGGTGTTAGGGAAGAAGAAAGCACACGAAGAAAAGGTTATTCCAGGCTTGCTGAGAACGTGAAGCACTTTACACAAATAAATGCTGAGGTAATTAAGCGCTGGACGACAACAGAAGTTTACACGTACATACTTGCTAGAGAACTTCCTTTGAACACAGCATATCGCCTCGGGTTAGACAGAGTTGGTTGCAGTGTTTGTCCGTTTGCCTCGCAATGGACAGAGTACATGATAGGAAGGGGCTACTTAGAAACTGTAAAGAGCTTAATCAACCAAGTAGAGAAAACAGTAGAATCCCTCGGCATAGAAGATAAGGCCGAAGTAAGAAAGTACATCTCCGAGGGTAACTGGAAAAAACGCGGTGGCGGTGAGGGCGTCGACACGGGGAAAACACGCTTGGATATCATCCAGAAAGAAGAAGGTCAACGATTTGTTCTAAATGATCCCGGCGACAGATTTGAAGAATGGATAAAAGTACTTGGTCCTGTGAGGGTTGCGAGTGACAATGGGAAGTTGGAAGGAGATCTTCTGGTATCCAATAGAACGCTGCATTTTTCTGTCGATAAAAACACTGCTGGACGTGCCATAGTTGACATTGATGGAATAAAAGGCGACAACCTACTTCTTGGAAGACTTAACAAAGTTGCCTATAAATCGACTTACTGTGCGCACTGCGGAGTATGTGAAGTTGAATGCCCTACGGGTGCATTATCTGTTATCCCATCGGTTTTGGTGAACACGAGCAGATGCATTCATTGTTACAGCTGTTTGGATTTTGTTGAAAAGGGTTGCCTTAGAGCAAAATCTGTGGCAACTTTGGTAAGTCAAAAGGAGGGAGGCAATACCATGTCGACGCTGTCTGGTTTTGGAAACTATTTGACTTTTGGGTTTAGAAGCGAATGGTTAAAGGATTTCATGATGAAGGGAAACAATTGGTTTTCAGACAACATTCTTGGCCCTAAACAAGTTGAAGCCATGCTTTATTGGTTACGTGATGCAGAGCTTATCGATAGTAAGAGGAAAACAGTAACACCCTTTTATGAGCACCTAAAGGGCATATTTGAAAAGGACGAGCTGCTGGCTTTTGAACTAGTGTGGGTTAATCTGTTTTACAATTCTGCTCCAGTGTTTTGGTACCTGAGCAGAGTCCCATGGGGTAAAGCTTACTCTTCAAACGAGCTCAAGCAAATGGTGGAAAACGAGGGGCTTACCATAACCAAAAGAACAATATCAAACGGTATCGATGGGTTGTTTAACACTTTCGAAGCTAATCAATATCTGCAAAAGCTCGGTGTTGTTTCTGTGGTGAGACATGACCGAGAACGAGTGGCTTTAAAAATGGGTACGAACGATGTGCATCCAGCAGCAGTCCTTTATTCGCTTTACCGCTATGCAATACGCAAAGGGTATTACAACCTTACGGTAAAGGAGCTTTATAACGAATCCAACAGTGCTTATGGTGGGCCCTACGTCATTTTTGGCGTAGAAAGGCAAAGCTTAGAGCGGCTGCTTCGTGGGATGCAAGAACACTACAAAGGACTTGTCAGCGTGGATTTGGTAGCGGACTTGGACAACATTCACTTGGACCCTTCGGTCAAGGACTACAAGGAGCTGCTATCTGAAAATGTGGACATTTGACTCCGATGACGAATTGGTTGATGCTATAAGGGAAAGGTACTCTAATTTTGGTCTTCGAGAAGAATGGATGACATCATTCTTGAGTCTTGGAGAAGACTATCTTCGTAATAACACATTAGGGCCCAGGCAAAAGACAGCCTTAAATGAATACTTGAGGGATGCTGGTTTCATAGAAAGAAACAGAAAAAGCACGGAGTTATGTGATGTTGTCAGGTTTGGTTATTCTTTAGGTTCACTTTCTGTGCTGAGCGTGTGGGCGATTATCTGGACAAATCTTTGTCATAACTCGGGAATCTTTCTATGGTGGGCAAACCAACCACCCGGTAATTATACGAGAGAGAGCATGCTTCAGGAGTTGCGACAAACTGATAAGCGAGAGAGAACTTTGACAAACATTACTAATTCCCTTATAAGTACCCTTCAGTCCACACCAATTGGGAAGGATTTGCGCCAAGGAGAGGTCATTAAATCGGGCCGAGGCAGAATTGTTCAGAAAATTGGACATCCAAAGCTCAACTTAGTGGAAGTTATCTATGCTTTCTACATGTTTGCTAGGAAACATGAAATGTTCTCCATATCCATTGAAGATATGGAACCATATGTTGAGTCACCGCAAAAGATTTTTTGCATAACATCGGCAGAGTTGGCAGATGTTTTGGGGAGTAGCAAAAGCGAAAAGCTCTTCAAGGTTACCTGGACCAATGACAAAGTTTACTTGGATTTGGATGAAGGGCTTAATGAGGTTGACGTGCTAAAAATGTGTATTTCCACAGGGGGTGGGTAACAGTGAGATACTCAGAGATTTTGGGGCTTTACGAAAACTTCAAGCCGGCTTATGACCTAACTGATGAAATCAAGAATGGCTGGAAACAGTTCATTCCAGTGGATTCTTTTATTGACCTACTAAGTAGTTTTTTGGAGGCTTTAGAATCGTCGGATCCAAGAACAAAGAGATCCATTTGGCTTCAAGGTAAGTATGGTGTTGGAAAGAGTCACGCTACAAGCGTTGTAAAACACCTGCTGTGGGACCCGTGGGAGGACATAGAAGACTTTGTTGACCAACTGGGCAATGTTAAGCCTCAGCTACAGAAAAAATTGGAGAACTTCCGTCATAGGAACCGTGTATTTCCAGTTGTCCTTAAAGGTAGTGGTTCTATCAATGATGGCCTCTCATTCAAGTGGGCAATACAAAATGCTGTGAAAAAAGCATTGAACCAAGAAGGATTAGACATCACACCGTTAACAGAGTTTGAGCAATCCAAGAGGCACGTTCTTGAGCAGGAAAAATACGGGTATGATTGGGACGTATTCCTAAAGGAGAAACCGCAGTTGCGGGCCGTGGTGGGTAACAGAGATGGACTCATAACAGCACTTGAACATGGTAACGTAGAGGTGCTAAAGGCTTTCCGTAAGGCTCTTGGCGATGTTCTGTTGTCTACTGCGGATATCGAAACATGGCTTGAAGAAGTTGTAAAGGAATTAAAAGCGAAGGATGTTGCAACTTCTATGGCTATTTATTGGGACGAATTTACGTCCGTATTGGACATACAGAGAAGGGCTCCTGAAATACTCACACTACTGCAAAACATCGCCGAGAAGACATTCTCATCAGACATATATTTGTTCGTGGTCAGTCATAGGGATCCTGAACAAATTGCTTATACCGAAGACGAGAAAAAGGTTCTCGACAGATTCATTAGCAAAACCTACAGAATGGAAGAAATTACAACTTACGATATCATTGCCCATGCCATCAAGAAAAAAGATCCGGAGCAGTGGAAAATACTAAGGGATCAGTGTTTACGGAACACATCAATAACTAATCTCATACTAAGGCTAACCAGTACTGATGGGGCCGATATAAAGAGAATAGTGAGCGATGTATTTCCCATTCATCCTTACACGGCTTTCTTGGCAGCCAAACTGGCTGACCATGTAGGTTCCGCGGAAAGAACCATATTCAGCTTTTTGTACGATGAGGAAAAGGGATTCAATGGTTTCATGAAGGAATACCCTAAGGAGTTCCATGGAGGTACAGAATACTTTCTCACTGCACCCACGCTATGGGATTTCTTTGTAGAGGAATTTGAGAACTCAGAATCAGAAAAAATGCGCTCCATTCTACAAAAGTTCACTCAGTACAAAGATGATCTTGACAATAGGGGCTCCGCCTATGGCGCCGTATTTCGGGTTATTCTCCTGCTAAATGTTTTGTACACGTTTGTGGGTGGGAGCTCCGCCATGGCTGGAGTTAACCTGCTCTTGCCCTCTGAAGAAAACATAAGAGGTGCTTTTGCAGGGACGACCTTAGAAGAGGCAGTTGCGGATGTATTAGGTTATCTTGTGGACAGAGAAATATTTGATTTGACTGCTGATGGGCTTTACGAGGTGGCTGTTAGTAATTTGCCTGAGGATGAGGTAAAGAGAAAAAAAGTAGAATTTGGTAAGAAATACGAGGACGTTTCAAAACTCATTAAAGAATACGACGATCTTTACAATAACTTGCTCTCTGGCTTACGCAAGAACGTGCTCAGGGAGTTGGATATCGGAATTTTCGGGGCTAATTCCAGAAACTATGAAGTGAAAAAAGTACTCCGCGAGGATTTTAAAAAGCCATATGCTCTGAAAGTTGCCATTTTTGTTGGGAGATCTGAAGACGAGCTTAGGAACATAGAGAGCGTCATTGACGAAATTATGAAGAGTCCGCAAGAATCTAATCCGCATAGCGTGGTTTTTGTGGTAGCTCGGAATACCCTGGGCGAAAAGGAGTTTGACAAGTTCATAACCTACAAGGCGAAATCGGCCGTGGCAAGGGAACATGGGTACGAATCAGCTATTGAAAATGAGAAGTGGGCACGCAAGTTCGCAGAAAACTTTGCTAATTCCATAGAAAAAGGTACGGCTATGGTTTTCAGTAAACAGGGCAAGCAGAACGTGAGCTTTAGTTCTCTGCCCACAGTTCTAAACAACCACAGTAAAGATATCTTTGAATTTGGTTTGGAAAACATAGAAGACCTTACACAGAATAAGAACATTTGGGAGAAGAAAAGGGCAGAAAAATTGGCTCAGATTTTCTGTGCTGCTCAAAGCTATGAGGATCTAGTGCAAAGAACAAGAAACAATGCCAGGTACAAGATGATCATGGCCATGTTCAGGACAAATGGCGAATACATTGTAGATAACAAGCTGTTTTTGAAAAAGGACTTGACGGATGGTGAGCACCCACTAGTAAAAATATGCAAAGAAGTAGAACGAGCATTAGAGAATAACAGAGGATCCACTTTCAGTTTGCGAGCTGTCCTGGGTTTCTTGGCTTATGAACCGTACGGGCTTTATGCGAACGAGGTAAACACCGCTGCTCTTGCTTTTGCCTTGCGTCCTTACATAAACATAATATTCCAGGCAAACAGCGGAATAAAAATAACGCCCGACCAAATGGGTAGCAAGGTGGTAAAACTTCTAGATTCTTTCGATAACGGTGGGGTTGCTTCAGATGAGCTTCGTGTCAGACTTGGCTCCGAAGAAGAGAGCTCTTTAGTAAGTTTGCTTACCAAGCTTTTTGGTTTACAAGAGAATGAAAACTTGACCAATGTGAGATGGGGTGTAAGAAAGTGGTTTACTGAAAAAGCAAGAGTGCCAGTGTGGGTTCTAAAGTATGTGGATGAGCTCAAAGGCCTGGATAACGTTAAAGAGAATACTACCAATTTCATCGTAACGGTGATTGATAAGCTGGTAAGCTCGCCTGACAGTGAATTGAACCAAGAATCGATTTCAAGTTTTTATAAATTGCTGCAAAGGTTTGAGCCATTTCTCACACGAGCTTTGGACATAGAAAAGCTTAATAGAGCATTTGAAGAATGGCTTCAACAGCAAGACGACGTTGCGACTGTGTTGCCCGATGACATTCCATCTGTTAAAGAGTATTTGACTCGCAATATGCAGGAACAAGTAGCACTTTGGAAAGAAGACAAGTTGAGGTTACAGCTACAAAAATGGGGCCAGGAGAAAGAAGCTTCAGAAACAGAAAAGCAACTGGCGAAAATAATAGGCAAGATTTTCAGGCTTGAGGAAGACTTGCCGGAGGTGGGTACGACTGTAAAAGCGGTCCGCCAAAAAATAAACAACGAAGTAGGTTATCCTATCTGGCTCTTTAAGTATTTTTACAATGATGAAGACTTCAGTGATGCAGTTATGGCACTCAACACTTTGGTAGTTAGTAGTGAAGGTTCTGGCGCCATGTTTGATTACGGTAAATACGTTAACTTGCTTAGGGGCAAGGAAGACGTACTGGCAAGCAATTTTGGTTCCGTTGTGGGTTCGAAGGCACTCAGTATTTGGGCACAGCGATGCAATTGTGATACCACTGCTAATGTTGGCCAAGACTTAGTGCGGCTGGCTGGAGGCGAAGTTTGGAAAATAACAGAAGACCAGTTACGTGAAGTTATTACTATTAAGGACTTCCTCCTTACTGCGGCGCGTTTATTCGGACTCGAATCGGTTAGCAACATGACTGATTTGAGTTCTGGAATACAGGAATGGTTGGACAGAGTTGGTTACCCATACTGGTTTTTTGAAAAGATCGCACAAGATTCTAATTTAAGAAGTTTACTGTCTGACATTGCCGATGTTGTTAGGAGTGCAGGTTCAAAGCAAGACGCTGAGCACTTAGGGAATTTAGCCAAACGAATAAAAGCTTCTGAGCCCCAGCTGAAAGAGCTTTTAACCCCAGAAAGCGCTAGCTTGTACATGAAGATTATGTTGGAGGAAAGCTTTAGCCTGTATGACTTGGACGATGCTACAGTGAGGCAGTTGTTACGAGAAGTAAGGCAAGTACTGAAAGATACTGATTTTTACTGGAATGAAGAGAAGTTTAATGAACAACTGAAACGACGAATTGACGTTTTGAAAGGTGAACAAAAGAAGCACAAACTAAGAGAAACCATAGAGAGCGGCTCTCACGATCTTAAAGAGATAATGTTACGCCTGGTTGAGGAATATCCTGAGGTTTGTGAGTGGCTAGTGCGTGAACTTGGGTTAGGTGAATAACATGAATGTGACTGGCTTTGATGAACTTGCTGCTTTGGTTAACCAGGATAAGGCGTCAAATATTCCTTCTGCAACGCGTTACCCTGTTCGCTTCATCTTTGTGAAAGATGTGTGGACCGTAAAGAACATTGTGGAAATGTTGAAACAAAGGTCGGCCATGGTAGTTGATGTGTCCAATGTTTTTCCGCTGAATTTCAGCTCAGACGGTTTTCCTACAGCTAGTACTCTTTTACAGGAGATAAGCACACAAGACGGAGACTTAGTCGTTGTCTCTGCAGGGAACTTGATTCGTTTTTGGTCAGATGATGAGTTTGGCCTCCTTGTGAGCAGTCTCATGGAGTTTGAGAATTCGCTTAGAACACCTAACCGCCGTATATACGTAATCCTGGAGGGTTTGGCTGAGCGTTTTGATGCGGTGTTTTGGGACAAACGTAGAAGGCATATTGGTATTGATCCCAGATGGGTACTGGACAGCCCAAGAAGTACGGTTCGTGTTAACATGCTGCGTTTTGACTACCAAATCAACGGAAGAAATGTTTTGCCCGATGTCAAGTCGCTAGCTGGACTTTGGCAAGGACCCAAGCAGGACGAGTTCATATGTTGCTCTCAAACTTTGCGCACGAAAACCTGTTATTGCTCAGACGACGTTGTGTCCTTTATTGATTTAGATACGCCGCCTGAATTCTTACAAAAGGTAATGCACATCGATGTTAGCTGTATTCCGTACGAAAAAGGTGAAGATGGCTTTTGGACCGAGCTAATTAATGAGTTTAGAAATACTAAATTACATTCAGTGAGAACGCTGCTGGAGAAAAAATACAACCTCAACAATGCAGAAGAAGCTAATTGGACAGATATTTTTGTTAGTAAATCGAAAAATGATTATGAAAGATGGGTCATTAAGAACTTCGTTGTGCGTTGTACTGATGACGATGCGTTAGAGTTTGTTAGATTAACATTTGGAGCCATGCGTGGTATGTCGGTTGAGGAGTTTGTTGAACAGTGTTGGATGAGTCCTTTTCAAGAAACGCTTTCAAAAGAGTTGTTGGCTCAGCGCTTCGTTGTTCTTCGCGACATCCATACACTCTTAGGCAAACGGGTTCCGATTCAAATAGAACGTGAGCTGGAAGAGAAGCTAAGCACGGGTGATCCATCGACTTTAGCGCCCTTGGTAACCGGAATTACCTTTGCTGAGAGGAAATGGCTAGTTAGAAACTGGGAGTTAGTGAAGGACTTAAAAGATAAGTATTCTGCTCTTCACTACTACCTTTCAGATGTGAACGTGGTTAGCGATTCGCCATTTGCCGATAAACTACTTGCCTACATAAATGAATACAAGCGCTGCAAGTTAAGAAATACAATTACTGACGAATTAGAATCCTTGCTGGAAGACTTAAACAAGGATGAATCTTCTTTTTACGATTGGTATTACTCTTTACCTACGGCCGCAAAGTTAATTGGTGGTGATATTTGCGGCTCACTCCATTGGGTAGATGGTTTGGGCATGGAGTTTGCATCATTGGTGTGCAAAAAATTGGAGGAAATGGGATACGAAGCGGAAGTTCATCTTGCCAGAGCGAACTTGCCAAGCACCACAGGTTCTAATATGTTTCAAGGTATTGAAAGAATTGATGCACTGGACAGCTACATTCATGGCAAAACCACATACCAATACCCGGATGATTTAGTTAAGGAGCTGGAGTTGGTCGCAGACGAAATCCTCCCGCCTTTGGCTTCTTTGAAGAAGGACTTTTGCCTGGTTTCTGATCATGGGTTTACGGTTTTTGCATGCAATAAGTTTCAAAAAGTACATAAGTTTAAGTTCGAGAAGGTTCGCGACGAAGGGCGTTACGCTGAGCTTGACCCGGGACAGAAGGTGCCACACGATGAGGATGTTGTTGTTTACGAGGACCCAGAAAGTGAGAGAAAATTCGTACTTGCGTTAAGGCACATATCCGTTTCGCAAACGCCAAAAAGAGAGTCCCATGGTGGGGCAACACCTGAAGAAGTTTTGGTTCCGGTCATTTTCGCCAGAGTGGCTAAGAAAGTAGAATACGAAGTAGAGTTGGAGACACCTAGCATATCTGTGCGAAACCGTGTACTTCGTTTTCGGTTAAAACCCGAACCCAAAGCTGTTCCGGAGGTAGTCATTGGGTCTAACAGGTATGAAGCAACACGAACAAAGGATTGGTTCGAAGTTAGCCTGAAAAACCTCCGATCAGGTGATTATGTGGCTAAAATCACAGTACCCGGATTTGAACATGAAGTACAATTCAAAGTTAAGGGTGGGATTGAAGAAAGGGGCTTATGATGAGCGAGGACTTAGACAGGAAGATAAGGGACGTTTTCCCGGATGAATCCGTTTACAAAATGCCACAAAATTATGGCGTCTTTAGTGGTAGAAACATACCATCCTTCATAAAAGATTGGCTCATAAAAAAGTTCACTGATGAAGACGGCACACTGGATAAGCAAGGTCTGCTTAGTTACCTTGACAGGTTTCTCCCAGATAAGAAGCAAGCACAGATTATCAAGAAACAGCTTGTTCAGACTCAAGAACCATATACGGTGTTGGCGCGCGTACAGACACAAGCAGACATTAAGAAGGGCATCATACGCTTTTCCATACCAGATTTCGGCATAGGTCCAGGGGAAGGCATAATACCTCGATCTCTTATAGAAGCTCATCCGGAGCTAATGGCAGATGAAATATGGGGCATATTTACGTTGGTTTACGAGCCTGAGGATGAGCACACACCAGGACATATCTCGGTTATGGATTTTAAACCTTTCAAACCTTATGAAGTGGACTTGGATTACTTTAAGGAAGGGCGTAAGGAGTTCACCTTGGAGGAGTGGATTGATGTTCTCATAAGAGCCATGGAATACATGCCTACAGGTTTCGAGAGTGCCCAGCAAAAACTGCTATTCCTTAGCAGATTGCTCGTCTTCGTTGAGCCAAGGCTGAACATGATTGAACTTGCTCCAAAAGGTACGGGGAAGTCATACATTTTCAACAACTTAACAAAATACGGTTGGTGCATAAGTGGAGGCACAGTGACCAGAGCAAAGATGTTTTACGATATCTCACGTCGGTCTTTTGGCTACATTACCAGGTACGATTTTGTTGCTCTGGATGAAATAGAAACTTTAAAATTCGCGGAGGAAGAAGAACTTAAAGGTGCGCTCAAGAACTATCTGGAGCTTGGGAAGTTTACCATTGCAGATGTTACCAAGACCTCTGAGGCCGGTTTCATGCTTCTTGGCAATATTCCTTTAACTAGTGAACATAAGCCCATAAACGATATTTACTTTAGTCATTTGCCTGACTTCTTCCGCGATTCTGCTTTACTTGACAGATTTCATGGTTTCATCGAGGGGTGGCATTTACCCCGCATAAATGAGGATATGAAAGTTAGCGGGTACACACTAAATGTGGAGTTTTTCTCCGAGATACTACACAAAGTAAGAGAGCGTAGCGAATATGCGGCCATAGTTGATGAGCTGCTAGATATACCACCTAAAGCAGATACCAGAGATGTAACCGCGGTAAAAAGATTGTGTACGGCCTATCTGAAGATCCTTTTTCCGCACATTACTGATAGTTCCCAAATAACTAAAGAGGAGTTCGAGACGTATTGTCTGAAGCCTGCTTTGGAGAAGCGTGCCATTGTCAAGAGGCAAATCCATCTTATGGATCCTGAATTCAAAGCTGCTATTCCCGACATCGTGGTGAAGCAAGACCATGTTAGCACATGAAGGCAAACGAGTACAGGCTCGACCTGAAATGAAGTGAGCGAGGATGTTTGATGGAGAGGGTGACCCTGATTATAAGGGCAGCCTTGAAGAGCTAGAGCAAAATCTTCTCTTGCAGCAATTGGATGAGATAGTCGAAGCTTTTGAGTCGAAAGAAGGCGTAAGAGAAGGCGGTAACAATGAAAAGCGGACAACATGGAATTCCCAATCATTCCATAAAACCAACCGTGTTGATGGCGCGCGGACAAGGCAGAAAAGTCGGTTGGGTTCTTCTAATGTACAAATCCAAAAGACTTCACAAAAACATGAAGGGGCTTATGGAAGTGAAACTTACAAGATAGGGCGACGGAACAGTCGCAACGAAGAATTCGCAGAAAATGAGTGGGATTACCTAATGAATCCTCGATGGTATTTTGGTGACAAAAAACCTAGAAAATGGGGCGATGACAAAATCCTCAGAGCACGGCTTCTGTTAAGTGACTACAGGAATGGGGTAGTGAGTGACTACATTCCACTTGAAGCTGAGTATGAGCTTTGCGACATACTTAATGAACTCTATGAGGATGAAGATCCAGAGGAAAATTGGTAAATTTGTTTTTTTCTCACAGGAGGTAACAGCTTAATGGCAACCTTTGAGGAATTCATGGATTTAGACATAAGGGTGGGAAGAGTGATAAACGCAGAGGATTTTCCTAAGGCGAGAAAGCCTGCTTACAAGCTCACCATTGATTTTGGTCCTTTGGGTGTGAAAAGGTCCAGCGCACAGATTACGGAACTTTACAAGAAGGAAGACTTGGTGGGCAAGGAGGTTGTCGCCGTAATGAATTTTCCGCCGAAGCAGGTTGCTGACTTTGTTTCTGAGGTACTAGTGCTTGGCGTATACACAGAAAACGGTGTAGTGTTACTTCAGCCAGATAGAGAAGTACCTCTGGGTTGTAAGATCGGTTAACTAAACAGCCCAATGGTAAACTATGCAGTGGAGGGTATAGCATAGAGATGCATTAGTGACTGAGTAACGCCTAAAGAATCTTCCGTGGTTCAGCCCTGGCGATGGTTTCTTGGTATTCGCTTTTGGGCGAAGAAAAGTAAGAAGGAGGCGTTTTCAGTCATGGAAGCTGTGCACGGGTTCAAATTCTTATGGAACAAAATCCCCAAAGAATATAAGGTTTATTACATTTCATATGGTTTTGTGCCCATCATAATAAAGGCGCTTATTGTTGCCACACTACTAAGGGTGAGAGGGTTCAGCTTTGACTGTGCGTCAATTGTGGGAGGTACAGCGCCATGCTTATAATAAGAAACTTGACTTTGTACCTGCTTAAAGACTTAAGAACGCTGCTGGATGATTTTAACTTCTCGTTGGAAAAAAGTCAGAAGGTAGCTTTGATAGGGGAAGAAGGAAACGGCAAGTCAACGCTGCTAAAGGTCATCGTAGATGAAGACCTAGTGGCAGACTACGTGAAAGTGACGGGCGAAATAAACAAAAAAGGCGAAATCATTGGTTACCTTCCGCAGGTGATGTCAGATAGGGATCTTTCCATGACAACGCTGGATTACCTTAATAGCCATATCAACATGGAAGAAATAAACTATTCTGAGCTCCACAAATTTGCCAGCAGTATGGGCTTTCCACTTGAACTCCTGTCTTCCCATATCTTTGTTAAAAACCTTTCGGGTGGAGAAAAGATCAAATTCCAACTGCTCTGCCAGATGATGAAGCATCCAACACTTCTGCTGCTGGATGAACCGAGCAACGATTTGGACATATGGTCGGTTCGGTGGCTGGAGCAGTTTATAAAGGATGCCGTTATACCGGTAGTCTTTGTATCGCACGATGAAGTACTCCTGGAAAACTGCGCGAATACCATAATTCACATTGAACAGCTCATTAAGAAAACGAAACCGTTTTACACTATCGCCAGACAAGGATACGCTGATTACGTGAGCAGTAGAGAGAGCCGCATAAGCAGGCAGACGAAGCTGGCGCAGAAGGAACGGGAAGAGTATGAAAAGAAAATGGAAAAGTACAGGCGCATCTACAGTAGTGTTCAATATGCCTTGCGCACAGTTTCCAGAGGCTCGCCTGCGGAAGCAAAGAATTTGAAAGACAAGATGCACTCTGTGAAAGCCATGGGGCGTCGCTTTGAAAAGCAGAAAGAGAACATGACGCCGCTGCCGGCTTTTGAAGAAAGCATCCTTGTTACCTTCGACGAAAACGTTACGGTTCCTAAGGGAAAAGTGCTTCTTGATTTTCACCTGAGTGAACTAAAGGCAGGCGATAAACTGCTGAGCAAAGACATAAACCTGTTTGTTATGGGTCCACAAAAGGTGTGCATCGTGGGCGCAAACGGCGCTGGCAAAACGACCTTGCTAAAAGAAGTACTTCGTTACCTGAGTAACCAGAATACCATTCGTTTTGGCTACATGCCTCAGGACTATGCAGAGGAAATGGAACCTAAGCAATCAGCCATAGAATTTTTGACGGTAGATGGTACAAAGGAAGAGCAGACTGCAATCCGCACCCACCTTGGAAGTATGAAATTCACCAGAGAAGAAATGGTGCATCCCATTGAGGAGTTGTCAGGTGGTCAAAGGGCAAAACTGTATTTTCTAAGGATGGTTCTTAGGCGTCCTGAGCTTCTCCTTTTAGATGAACCTACCAGGAATATTTCGCCATTGTCGGGTCCTGAGATCAGGAAGGCACTAAGGTCCTTTAAGGGAGGCATAGTAGCAGCCTCCCATGATAGAAAGTTCATTTCCGAAGTGTGCGACCAGCTTTACCTGCTGGACCAAAATGGGCTTCACCCGCTGACCTATGAAGATTTGGAGCAAACCATGCTAAGAGGCAGCATGACTAAATAAACTGACAATGCCCAAAATCCTAGCCACAGAAGGTGGATCTTCGCAAAATAGGAATGTGAAGGCCCACGATTACTGGTGCTCTAAAACGTTTCGTAGTACATTCCCCTTAGATCATTCACTCCAGCCATGTGATTAAGCTCTCTATTATCAAAGCTATAGCTACAACAAGGGGCAAACTGTTTAATGTGAAGAACGGAATTATTGTTCCTAACAAACCCAAAACCAAAAGGAGGAAGTTCAAGACCGTAAGCACGGAATATTGTGAAGGCGCTACAGTTCTATATGTGCGTGCTTGTAGAAGGCCTCTAACAGCGTAGATTATGAACCAAATGCTGTAGACAGACCAGAGCAATGGTGTTAAGCTTAAGACCTTTTCTAAGGTTCCAGACAATAGAGTAAGTCCAAAAAATATACCTATTATTCCTACCCAGAAATTGTAGTCAAGCTTTTTGTGTTTCAGCGGTAAGAGTATACCGGTAAGCAAAGCGGGGATACCTACAAAATATGGCACCATAGCTAAAGCATTACCCCTTGGTGCTGTAAGTTGCGCGAATGCCTGCAGTGCCATCACTAACGTGATAGTTCCAACAAGAGCACTACCCCAATCAAGTTCTTGTTCACTTTTGGATATGATTCTGACAAGCCCGGAGACCAGATATGGTACACCAATGCAAACAATACCACCCAATAACATGAAGAGGATTGCGACAACCCAAGCCAAAACAGGATGAGCACTTAGGACAATGCCCAAAGCCTGGCCTGGCCAGGAACCGTAGCCAAAAGCATAGAAGATGAGCCCTAAAGTCCATGTTGACAAGTCAAGGCCAACGAAGTAGGGTAGATACGGCAATATAAAAGGACCAATATAATCAGCGCCGAGGGCCTCAATGAGGAAGTTTGTTTTATCATAACCTGATAACCATACAGCCGAAGAAGGTGGATCTTCACCCAGTAAGAATATGAAACTAAATAAGCATATTACTCCCCAAACTGTGCCCACGATTACTGGTACTCTAAAACGTTTCATAGTACACCCCCCTTGTAACGTTTCCGACGATATAGATTCCTTGATCAATGTGCTGTTTTATGGGGACACGTATATTGGCGTAGTGCAGATGAAACATACGGCGAATTTACATTTACACTATTGATAGCTTGCTGGCCCCCGGACTTCTTTGTTCCTTAATGCATTCGCCTTCTTTTTTGTCCTAATAGCCGCTCACACAGCGAAATTGTAGCATGACAATGTGTTTATTCCAACCATGTTATTACACTTTCTGTTATCAAGGCTATGGCAACAACAATAAGGGGCAAGCTGTTTAATGTGAAGAATGGAAGTGCTGCGGCAGGGGCAAACTTTTGTCCGTGGTTTTTGTTCTTTTGGGTATGCGTTTACGACCATAAAAATGGCGGAAGCTAAAGCGATAACTGGGCACGTACTAAAGATATAAACGTAAGCAAGGCACTAAGGGATATCTCTGCATGCGTGTTCACAACGGATCGGTAGTAGTCGTTCACCACTGTTTGAATATTGTTTTCCAGTACTGCAAAATCCTTTGTTGCATAAGATTCACGTTGAACTTTGTTCGCTACGAGTGCTTCAAAAACGTCCTTTAAAACCTGTAAGAACGTGCTTCTTTGGGTATTTTGCCCGGTACTACTTATTGTTGAGTGGTGTTGTAGTTTCATATACGTTAGCAGTGAATAGAAAAAATAGCACTCTCTTTTCAAAAACAACAAAATGGCTCCTGTCAAATACCGGCAGGAGCCTGTGTATCCGTATGCCTTCGGTATGTAAAAAGATGGAGTTAGTACTTTGTATTCTTTACAATTTGAAGGTAAGCATCTCTCTCGAGAAGCAGAGAGATTATAGTACCAAAGATGATTGCCCACAGTGTGGATCCAATGTTGAATAGGGTTATACCGCTCAGAGTGGTCATTAGGGCAAACAAGGCGCCCATCTTCAAAGGAGAGCTAAATGCCTGAGTAAAGTTGTTAGCAATAACAGACAGCATGGCAACGCCTGCCAAAACGTCTATGAACGTGGTTGGCACTGATCTGGTAAACGAGATTACAATGGGTGAAAGTATGGCGACAACTATCATGAGGAAACCAGCAAGCACGGCTGCTGAGTACCTTTGGTCTTTCTCTCCTATTTCTGGGCCCGCCATCATGGCTATTGTAGGCCCACCAACCACGGCGTTATGTCCACCAAATAGGGAGTTGATAATGGTCCCTATACCGCTAAGTACTACAAAGCTGTTCACAGGCGGATTGTACCCTTGGGTTTTGAGTATGCCTATGGCCTGGATGTTTCCGAAGCCGACCGTTAATATGGCAAGAGGAATAGTCAGTTCGAGAATGGCACCTAGGTTAAATGTTGGAGCAACAAAAGTTAGTGAAGAAAGGCTGAAAGTAATAGTGCTAATGTCTACTCGACCCACAGCCAAAGCGATAACGAAACCGAGAATTAGAGCGCTTAAGATAGGTGGAAAACGCCTGGATATTACGGGAATGAGGCTGAATACGATGAATATCAAGAAGGTACCGCCTGCAACGATGGGATCAGCGACTATGGCCTTAATGATCGCTATGCCGTAAGTTACCAGAGCGCCTGCAATCATACCCTGAATAACAGGTATGGGGATGTAACGTAAGACCCATTTGAATAAACCTGTGACCCCTAGCAGTAACACAATAAGACCAGAGATGAGCACAGCACCCAAAATGTCGCTAAATTGATATCTAAGAAGCGCGCTACCGATTATGGCTACCGCAGGGATGGAGAACCCAAATTGAATGGGCATGCGATAATAGAGCGACGCAAAAATGCTGAAAATACCCGCAATGATAAATATTATGGTGAGCCAGGAGATGGCAAGACTACTGGCCAGGTTGGCGTCATTTAGGAGCTTTAACAGGAGAAACACTGGACCTTCACCGAAAAGGGTAGCTGCTATGGCAACTCCCACACCAGCGGGGGTAAGACTTTTGAAGAAATCCCTTGCTGACTGACTTATTGAACCGCCTTTTTCCATGTTTAGCATGGTTGTTTTACACCTCCCCGAGGTTGGGAAGGAACCTTCCTTAAAGGTTCCTTCCCATATGCATGACAGTTACAGCATTTTTGAATATTTCTCCTGCAGAGCTGCGTATTTACGTCCCACTAACCTTGCTCCCTCAGCATATTCCTCAGAAATTCGGTTGTAAGGTGGTCTGGCAGGTCCTGCATTCACTAATCCAGCTGCGTTGAAACGAATCTTTTCAAGTTGGATATTGTAAATAGAAAAGTCATGAAAGTTTCCTTTTGGGAACAATGTTGAGTAGGCGTCTCGTAAATCCAATGTAACTTGCTTTGCCAATTCTTCGTCGCCGGACTCAATGGCTTTCTTGAGCACAAGTAGTGGAGCCATACCGCAGTTGCCACTTCCTGTCCAAATAGCTTTAGCCTTATCTGGAGCCCATTTCCAAGCATAATACCAATCACTGTCCATGGGCATTAACACAATGTTGTCACCTACGGCTGCAACATCGGCAAGGTATTGTGCCGAGACAGATATGTATTTTGCAGCAATGATGTTAGGAATTTTAGCCAGACGCGCATATGTTCTAGGTGTAATTTTTCCTTTGAATGCTTCAGGGTTGTCATAAAGTATGATAGGTGCGTCAGGCAACGCTTCTGCTACATCACTGTAGTATCCAACGATGGCATCTTCATCCATTTCTTGCCACATGGGCCTGCCAAGGAACAAACCGGTGGCTCCCATTTCCATAAGTTCCTTAGAACGCCTGATTGTATCTCGCGTGTTCAAAGTGGTGGCACCAGCGAAAACGGGGACTCTACCGTTTACTGTACGTATTACTGTCTCATTGAACTTACGCCATTCGGGTTCTGTTAAAGTAGCACCTTCGCCAAATGTTCCATTAGTCATAATTGCATCTACTTGGTTTTCGATGAGCATGTTAACAATTCGTACTGTCTCGTCATAGTCTACTGAATCCTCGCAGTCCCATCTGTCTGCACCAGGAACGGCTGGTGTAGGCATAATGTTGTAAATTCCTCGAACCTGTTGTGCTGTGAACCTCAAGCTCATAATGTTACGCCTCCCTCGTTAGCTAACATGTTAGCATGTTAGCATACCACAAAATGAATGTCAATATGTTCAGCAGGAATATATATGTGGCTTCTGCTGTCCAGTTTCTCTAACAAGCATTTACGGAAGCGGAACTTAACAGTAATAATAGGTTTTGTGTAAAAACACATGTATAATTTAGATAATGACAAGAACTGACTACGCGTACCAACAAATAAAAAATTGGCTTCTAAATGGGAATTTAAAACCTGGCGAAACGATTTCCTCATATAAACTGGCTGAAGTCTTGAAGTTGAGTAGGACTCCCGTCATAAGCGCTCTGAAGAGGTTAGAGCAAGAAGGATACATCGAGGTGATTCCTCAGGTGGGCTGTATGGTAAGGTTGCCCACTGTTAAAGAAGCTCGTGAGAAGTTTATGATAAGAGCAGTGCTTGAGGGTTTTGCTGCTGAACTTGCAGCCTATAAGAGAACTGATAAGGACATAGAAGAGCTCAAAGCAATATACGAACAAAGCATCATTGTTGCGCAGGGTTCAAATCCCCTTGAATACGCAAAATGGAATAAAGAATTCCATCTGAAGATTGCTCAAATGGCAAATATGGATGCACTGATGGATCTACTTGAAGGATTTTGGGAGAATATAAGTTTTCATGCTGCGAGTACTGATTTTTTGTTAGAGCGGCATGCTGTTTCCATTAAAGAGCATGGTCAAATACTTTCGGCTATTGAAAGCGGTAATTCTTCAAAAGCACGCAGATTCATGGAAACGCATCTGAGGAAATGCACGAATGATTTCTGCGATTCAATTGCCAAATTCTCCCGTGAACTGAATTTGGAAGAATCAAAGACTTACAAAAGTTCCACAGATAATCTGCCTTCTCCTGAAGAGTTAAGTGTGTGATGCATGTGGCACGTGTATTTTCATAGGTAGCTGAAACAGAGAAGTGTTTTTGTAGCTTGATCGCTAACTCCAGACTTCTACTTATCCTGCGTTTTAGGGTGAACATGGTGCATCTTAACGGATAATCCAAAGATTGCTCGGCAGCTGATGGGAAATAGTTCCAGCCTGGTAAGTTGGGATTGTAAAGCTGTGCTGCAGGGCTCTTTTACAACTAGATTGGCACTCATTTCGCTAGTACCGTTTCAATTTTTATAGGAGTTTTGGTTTTTCTGTTTTTTGTTTGCTACGCGTGGAAGCACCGGAATTGTTCCCACATAAGAGGCAATAACAAAAAGGGGCGCAGCCATGGTGTGCTTACGCCCCATTAGGAGATGTGTTTAAGCCCACTCAAAGCGGGCTAAGAAATGTCTTAGGACGGGTGGCTCGTAGGTGATTTTTACTCCGCGTACTTGGTCACGGCGTTTGTTTATGTTACTAAGGCATTCTGCCACATATGCCATGTGATTGTCGGTGTAAACACGGCGTGGTATGGTAAGTCGCACCAGTTCAGTTGGCGCTTGCCTGCCCATGAGCAGGCTTCCAATTTCCACTGCACGCACACCACCTTCCAAATACAGTTCTGCTGTTAGGGCAACACCAGGAAAACTGTCCCATGGCAAATGCGGGAGCATTTTACCTGCATCCACGAACACGGCATGCCCACCTACGGGTGTTTGGATGGGAATGCCAGCTTCGGAGAGCAGTTGACCCAAATACTGCACTTGGCTGATGCGGGACTGGAGGTAGTCAAAACTGAGTACTTCCCTGAGCCCTCTGGACATGGCTTCCAAATCTCTGCCTGCCAATCCGCCGTAGGTGGGAAAACCTTCATAGACGATGACTAATTCGCGAAGTCTCATGTAAAGTTCTTCATCATCTTTAATGCCGATCATGCCTCCAATGTTCACCAAAGCATCCTTCTTGGCACTGAAGGTGAAACCATCGGCGTAACTGAACATTTCTCGCACGATTTCTGGTATGCTCTTATCCTGGTAGCCTTCTTCACGGGTCTTTATGAAGTAGGCGTTTTCTGCAAAACGCGCAGCGTCGATAAAAACTCTTATGCCATAACGTCTGCATATTTCTGACACTTGTTTTATGTTCTCCATGGACACGGGTTGCCCACCCACAGTGTTACATGTGACAGTGATGAGCATGAAAGCAATACTGTCTGTGCCATGTTCTTTTATGAAATTCTCAAGTTTCTGAAGATCGATGTTCCCTTTGAATGGATGGTAGGTTGAGGTATTATAAGCTTCGTCAATAACCAAGTTAACGGGTTTACCGCCCTTCAGGGTTATATGAGCTTCGGTGGTGTCAAAATGCACATTTCCAAGCACATACTGCCCCGGTTTTACAAGGATGCTAAACAGCAGGTTTTCTGCGCCCCTGCCTTGGTGGGTAGGCACAATGTACTTGTAGCCGAAAATTTCTTGAGCTGTGTCCTGCAGGTGGTAAAAGTTTTTGCATCCTGCGTATGACTCATCACCCAGCATGAGCCCGGCCCATTGGTTATCGCTCATGGCATTAGTGCCACTATCGGTGAGCAAGTCAATGAAAACATCTTCGGCTTTCAAAGAAAACACATTTAATCCTGCTTCATTTAGTTTCCTTTCCCTTTCTTCCCTCGCAAGAAGGCGTATGGGTTCCACCATTTTGATTCGATAAGGCTCTGGCATGCGCATGCTCATGTTTCCTCCTTTCAAGTACTTACGTAGTTTATTTTAACCGAAAGCCAATGTTATGGTTGTGTTAAGATATAGGACGAGGCCATAAAGGGAAGATGAGGACGGGGCACTCCGACCCTCCTAACTGCGCAAGTTCAGGAAGGTCGGAGTTTTGTTAATCCAAAGAAATGGGAATATCTTTGCCGAAAATTGCTCTTCTGTAGTGGCAGTAAGGGGTCTTACCTGTCTTGTCGTAGTAGTCCTGGTGGTAATCCTCGGCTGGCCAAAACGTGGACGCCTTCTCTATGCTGGTAGCTACCTTGTACTTTTGGGAAAGTAATGCTTTTGTTTTTTCTGCTTTTTGTTTTTGTTCTTCACTGGTGTAGAAAATCACACTGCGGTATTGCTCACCCCAGTCTGGACCTTGCCTATTAACTTGTGTAAAATCGTGTATTTCAAAGAAATATTTGATTAAGTTTTCCACGTCAACTTTTGTGTCGTAGACCACCCTCACAGTTTCAGCATGCCCAGTAATACCAGTGCAAACTTCCTCGTAAGTGGGGTGGTCTGTGTGTCCGCCCATGAAACCTACTTGTGTGTCTAACACGCCTTCGCACTGCTTGAAAAGATGTTCTACGCCCCAGAAGCAACCTGCTGCAAAGAATATCTGTTCCTTTTCCGGTTTTTGGCCTTTGGGGAGGAACTTCAAAGAAACTGAGTTTACGCAATGACGCGTATCTTTCTCAGTAAAACCTTCGCCTGTGAATACATGTCCCAAGTGCGCACCGCAGTAGCCGCATACAATTTCCGTTCTTACTCCGTCCTTGTCGGGCTGGCGTAAGACTGCTCCTGGTACTTCATCGTCAAAACTTGGCCAGCCGCATCCAGAATGAAACTTGTCCTGAGAGCGGTACAAAGGTAAGCCACAGTTCTTGCACACATAAATACCTTCTTCAAAGAAGTCGTAGTATTCCCCAGTGAAAGGCAGTTCAGTGGCTTTCTCGAACATGACTTTTCTTTCTAACTCGGAAAAATCTTTATTTTCCACTGTTTTAAAAGCCTCCTTCATGTGAAAAAGAGAATTCGAAAATTGAAACATGCAATTTAGCCATATCAACTCTTAGTATACCCATTTTCCTTAATTATGTGCCATGCAATGCGGGTTGGGTATAGTATTGTGGTAAGGCGGTGATAAGGTGAAAGTGAAAGCGGTTCTTGTGGCACTCATAGTTTTGTCTTTGTTGGTTGGTGCTTTCGCTTTGGGCTCTTATTTCGGCGAAACGCCAAAACCTGCTCCTTCAGGTGGCAACGTGGTAGATAACACGCCCACTACACCGCCTACGCCAACAGTGCCTCACACAGAAACTCCTTCAGAGCCGTCCACAGGCACTACTGAAGAGACTGAGCCAACTGAACCGCCACCCGAGGGGACAGTGGAAGTGAGCGAGCTTGAGACAGCCTGCCCAGGTTCCTTGGATAATACAAAGTACGGATGGGGCATGAGGATACTACCCAACCACCAAATACCTGATATTGGAGCTAAGGCAAAAGAGCTGTTAGATAAATACCATGCCATTTTTACAGGCAACACCAGTGAAAAGGTGGTTTACCTCACCTTTGATGAGGGCTATGAAGCAGGTAATACAGCAAATATACTGGATATCCTTAAAGGCAATGATGTTAAAGCTGCGTTTTTTATTACAGGCGCCTTCGTAAAGAGCGAGCCTGCTTTAGTTCAGCGCATGGTCGATGAAGGGCACATCGTGGGGAACCACACGGTGAACCACGTGAGTTTGCCAACCGTGAGCGACGAGAAAGCTGTTGATGAAATAAACAGGCTTGCCCAGATGTATGCTGAGATCACAAACCAAAAGATGAAATACCTTAGGCCACCTAGCGGCGAATACAGTGAAAGGTCGCTTTGTGTGACCAACGCTCTTGGTTACCGAACCGTTTTTTGGAGCATTGCCATGGCAGACTGGGTGCCTCTAAAAGGTGGACCAGATGAAGCCTACAACACGGTTATGAGCCGCCTGCACAATGGTGCGGTTATCCTCTTGCATGCTGTATCATCCGATGACATTCAAATCCTTGATAAGCTTATAAAAGACATAAAGGCTGAAGGCTACCGCTTTGGCACCCTAGACGAGATACCGTAGTAAATCAGAAATTGTTTATAGCGCGGCTCGGCAGAGAATTCATTCTTTGCCGAGCTTTTTTGTACGAAACCGCTGAGAAGGTTAAGTCCTTTAGAGATGGGTTGGGATCACCCGCTCGTAGTTTCTGTTCTTGCTGACCTGTGTTATACTCGCCATTAGATGGGCTTCAGAGTGGGGAGCCTATAAAGGGGGTAATAGCGAGGGCGAGCGAAAGTGCTGGGTTTAAGAAGGTATTGTCAGCAAGTGTGATTTTGCAGGTTTTTGTTATTTCTGTTGTCTGATTTCGATTCACAGAAAGAGTGAAATACAATTTGGGTTGACAAAAGGGAGGGGCTATGGAAAAAAGAGGCGATTTTAAAGGAAGAATTACTTTCATAAATATGTTCTCCTTACTTGGCCTCAGTGCCTATGCAGCAGGAAAAGATCTGAATGCTTTTACCATTGCATTACAAGTTGTAGAGTTATTATGTCTCACTTATTCTATTGTACTTTCTGGAAGAAATGATGATGTTGATAGATTACCTGTGGAAACTAGTGAATACAGAGCGATAGCAAAAGGCGACTTATTTATGACATTGCTCTTCTTTGCTGGTGTGGGAACTGCGTTTCTAATAGCTTATCTCAATGACAGAGGAATTATAGGTCCGTTAAATACCGTTGAGGTTTTCAGAAATTGCTTTGTGGGCTACGGGGCTACGACTATGATGTTCAACATATTTGCACTTTCTCTTTTATATAAGGAAAATACGAAAGCACTGGTGAATTTATTCTTCATCTGCGCTCTTGTCGGTTTTGTTTTAGTTTTGTTTCCAGACAACTTGATTGCGTATTTTGCATTCGCGGCGTTAATCGTTTATTTATACGTTGTATATTCGCGCTACCAAGTTAAAATCTGAAAAGAAGGTATGATTAGTTCGTAACTATGCATTTACTCCTGTCTTGACCTTGTCTACCTTCTCAAGGAGCAACTTAAAAATAACATGTTTTAAAGAGTACGTGAAGCAGCTGTGTTGCAGCTTGCCACATTGGCATAAAGAACAGTTGCTTAAAATTTTTCACGAGAAACCAAAGCGACATATATGCGACTTAGTTGACTTACCTCGTTTTTTCCTGTTTCATGAAAAGTAGTCTCATTTTTAGAGTAGTCCCAAGTGTTTCTTATTGGTCATAGCTCTGTGATACAGGCATCTATCTTTTGCCGAGCTTTTTGTCTTTTACGGTGAATCCGGGACAATAACTTTGTCAGGTGTGTCTACGAAATAGCTATTAACCTGCTTTGCGTTTGCACCGTACATGCAAAGGCGCGAGGTTTTCACATTCTCTGGCATTGGTCTAATCATGGTGTAAGGCATTATCAGTGAAAATCCAGTTAAGTTGTCTGCCCAACTATAAAAGCCTACGATTGAGGAATAACAACTTGCAATGGCGTTTGAATGTTGTAGGCATTGAGCTGCTTACCTGTGGCATCGTAGGTGACAAAGTTTGTTTCAGCAGTATCAAGCGGCGTAATCAGCGCAAAAGCGACCAATTTTTCGTCATTTAACAAAGCAACGGTAATTTCATCCGGGCTGAATGTGCTTCCTACAACAATCGTGTAGCCTTTATATCCGTAAAAAGCTGGGGATGGGTAAGGCCCGCCAAATGATCCAAGTGATGTGGACGTAGAAATAATCTCGAAAGCGTCAGCCAACGACTGCACCAGTTCAAATTCAGGGCTGTCAGAGCTTGCATTTACCTTAGCAGTGTTTGAGTAAAAATTGCCGTTTGCAAATGCTGCCCAACCACCTGCGTCAGACAGAAGTGAGTATGGTTCTTTCCTTTCGCTGTTTGCAACTTTCTTTTCTATTAGAGAGCCATCAGCGTTGATAAACTGGATATTAAGAAAAGAATTAGGTCCGGTTGACGATTGTGTTTCAGAGGCTGACAGAACATAGGTAGTGCTGCCTTCTGCGCCAACGCCCATGGCGTAACCACTCACTGTCGTTTTGACAGCTTCTGTGGATGAGAATCTGTAAATAGTTGAGTTAGAGGAGCCTCGCTCGAAGGCATACAGCTTGTTTGGTGTAGTATAGCAGTTTATCATATTGTTGTACTGATTGCACATCGACGTAGCGGTAAGGTTAACAATATTCGCTTTAAAATTGTTCCCTTGAAGTCCGACGAAAAGATCTTTTTCTGTAGTGAACAATGTGGCAGTGTCCGAACCATCCCAGTAAATGGCAGTATTTGACAGAGAGTTACGTTCCGGTGGTTGCAAGGGTAACCCGATCCAAGGTTTGAATGTTACCCAAAAGTTGCTCTCGTTTGCGTAATTGGGAAAGGCAAGCGTTGTAGACTTGTCTATTTCTACGGTGCCTGTTTTTGTATTCCACGTAACTTTCAGCAGTTGATCCTGGTAGTTTATAGCATCCACATAGCGTAATAAAAGTGGCAACGTTTCAACGGAGGTTGATGTGGGTGTGGTGCTGGTGCAAGCCAGTGAAAGTATGAGTAAAACAGCACATAGAGAAATGGGAAATAACCGTTTTAACACTTTACCTTTTTTCATAATAATCCCTCCTTATTTAGTCCTTGCTGTCAAACCTTTCTCGTGGTCTACTCTGCTTCTGCGTAAATTGGTGTTAGTTGTTTTATGTAGTCACAGAATGTTTCATAAGCTTTGTTTGTTGCTTCTTAGTCAGTTGGTATAAAAATATTGTTTGGTATCTAGTTTTGTACTGTGCCGTTTTTTACTCTGTCAATATCGGTCCACAAATACACAGTAAAGTTTCCATTCCGAGCTTCTTCTAAATTAAGTGCAGTTATTTTATAAGGAGCATAAATTGTAGACGGAACCTCCATTTCCCACTTTACCCAGTCCTCGTGTATTTTTATTTCTGTTTCAGCAACGTTTATCTCTTCAGCTGTGAGTTTTGATTCATTTTTCGCAAGCCACCTTGTCTTTCCCTTCAAGTAAGGCTCATCATAAGGGTTCTTGTAACCGAGGACAAAAGTTTGTTCTGTGTTTACTATGGCTTCTATGCCATTGTCTATAATATTTAGTTCAATGACGCTTGCACTTGAAGACAGAAATTTATCATGAGGAATAGAATTTGCAAAAATCAAAGCTGCTTTCTTAACTAATGCTTCTACCTCAGTTTCATCGACTTCTGCTTTTGCTACTTTGGGTTCTCTTACGCCTAAAGCAAACATACTTGTGATCATTACCACAGCGATAGTGACCGTGACCAACATAACCTTCCATCCACTTGTTAAGGGTCTAATGTTTTTCATAATCCTGCACCTGGTAAAGGGACAACACCCCAAGGACAATCAGGGAATAATTACTTGGACTGGGGATGTCAGTTCAAAAGTGTTTAGTTTTGTAGCTGAAGCATCAAAGGTTATGAAGTTGGTTTTTTCTCCTTTTAAAGGATCACGAACAATAAAGCCTGCGAGTTGTTGTTTGTCGTTGAAGGCTGCAATGGCGTGGTGGAAACTATCTTCTACAATGATCGCCAGATAATTTCCGTAGCCATAAACTTTGGCAGGAACATAGAATCTGCATCCTTCAATACTATAGGATTGGTTGACTGTGCAGGTAGTGCTGAGCACCTTATTTAGATCATCTTGAATGGTGGTCATGGATTTCAAAACGGGGGTCGTTGCAGTTACTTGTACTCTGTAGAATGCGCTGTAGCATGGTGCTTCAAAATAAAAACTGTCATGTATGAAAGACGTTGGGACGTAACCTGCATCGCCAAGATACATTTGATGTTGCGCGTCCATCTCGCTGTTTACAACGAGCTGCTGCTTAACCGTTCCCGTGTTATCAATTGTCACTAAGCTAAGCCAGTAAGTAATATTTGATTGCGGCTCTGAGACGAACCCTTGGTTAGAACTTTCAGCCACAAGAGCATAAACTGTATCATCAATAACTCCAGTTGAAAGGACATACAGGCCTTCTACATCGAACTCTTTCGTTTCTGAGGCAGTGAACTGAAAAATCTTTAAGGTGTTCTTTGCGCCATAATCGCCAGCTGCCGAGAAAACGGCTTCATCCGTTGTATAAACTACTCCTGGTTCGTAGTAATAAGGCAAAGAGCTTGCCAAACTAACCATGTTAATTTTTACCCCATTTGTTTGAAGTTCCTGGGTGTCAGGAACAGCATTTCTGGTAAAAATAACGGCTTTATCAACCCCTTGCCAGTGGACTGCAATTACATCAAGGCTGTCTGAATACGAGAGAATTGGAGTCGAGCTGGTTTTTATAGTGCCTCTTTCTGGGGACCAGAGTGCTTTCACATAGCTTACCTGGCCATCACTGCTGTACTTAAGCAGTAAAGGAATTACAGTAGAATCGGCGACACTTGTGCAGCCTGTTAAAGCCATAGTAAACATAAACACACAAAGAACAATCCCGAGTAGACGTTTTGCCATGTCAATCCCCCTAAAAAGGAGCCACAACCTATTAGACCTTGCCTAGATTGAAGCTTCCTATTTGTCGAATTTAGTGTACCACATTTTTATGAAAGCATTGCTCTTTAAGAATAACGACGAAAAATTAGAAAGGGGGGCTGATAACCAACGCGTTATCAGCCCCCTTGAGAACCTTGTTACGACTGAGGAACAACTACTTGAGCAGGCGTTTGAATGCTGTACGTATTAAGCTGTTTACCTGTGGCATCGTAGGTTACGAGGTTTGCTTCTAGCTTGTCAAGCGGAGTTATCAGTATAAATCCCACAAGTTTTTCATTCTTAAAGGCTGCTACAGTAAGTTCGTCAAAACTAAATGTCTGGCCAATAGCTAATAAGTAGTTCTTGTACGCGTAGAACGCAGGTGATGGAGCAGCATAACCAAACGGTTCCAGAGCTGTAGCAGAGGAGATGACTTGGAACCCATCGATTAAGGATTGTACTTGAGTGTATTTCGGAGTGCCGGAGGTAGCGTTGACTTTAGCCCTAGTCGTGTAAAAAGTGCCATTTGCAAATGTGGCCCAAACGCCGTTGTCAGACCTGTAAGAAAAATTTTCAAATTTGCTATTCTGAACGGTTTGTTGGCTTATTGAACCGGTGGGATCTATTGTATACAGTAGTAAGTACTCGCTTGATCCAGGTATTCCTTCCCCGATTGTTGAAGTAAGAACATACGTTTTTTCATCCGATTTCCCTATGCCAATTGTGAAACCTTGCAAAGTTGTAGTTTTTGCCTCTGCAGATGTAATTTCGTAAATCGTGGAAATAGGAGAACCTTCCTTAAACGAATACAATGTGGTGCTCGTTGTATAGCAGTTTGCAGCATTAAAATATTGTTTGCAGAGTGGCGTAGCACTGACTGTTACAATATCTGCACTAAGGCCATTCCCTTGTAATTTTTCCGAGGAATATTCTTCCGACGTAAACAAAGTGATTTTATCTGCACCGTTCCAATATATGGCAGTATTAGACGGAAGCGCACCTTCCGCTGCTACACCATACTGTAAACCAAGCGGTACCCAAAAATCCAACTTCGTTGCCGTATTCTTAAATGATAAAGCGGCATTCATATCAATGTCGGCAGTGCCTTTTTCTGGGTTCCATGTCATTCTGAGCAACTTGTCTTCATGCTGCGTGCTATCAGTGTAACGTAGTAGTAATGGGATCCCTTCGGCACTTGAAGGCGTGCCACTTGAGCACCCAAGGACGCTCAGAGCAAGTAAACAACACAAGAAAAATGGAACACATTTCCGCACAATTACAGATTTCTTCATTGGATTCCTCCTGTTGTGTTATTTACGTGGTACCAAACTCTGCCCGCGCTGTTTAATATGCGCTGGTCAACGACATCATCGGTGTGTGCACTTGCGTAAATATAATTTGGATCGGTGTTTGTTACCATCATAATGTGCCCGGCGTTGTTTATAGTTATTATGTCACCTGGAATTAAAGAAGAATACCCAACGGTTGTTAGCCACCCTAAACTTGAAATATGAGGTATCAAACCGCTAATTGTGATCCACGCTGAACTGTCGATGCTTGGGTACCATACGCTGTCAATAGGTATGCCACCAGCACGTAAGGCTTGTGAAACGTAGTTTGCGCAATCGGCACATAAGGAAAAATATGCACTATTATAATAAGATGTATCCTGTTTCACTACAACTCCATCGCTGCAGGTTCTTGTCTTGCTCGTATTCGACGTGTATGTGCGAGCATAGCTAGCAGCTTTGGCGTGGTTATAGCTAACAGGAGCTACGCTTTCAATGCCGTTACTTTCTTTTTTCATTATATTTTGTCTCGCTTCCGTGTAAGCTTTCTGTACAGCACTAACATAAGTATCGAGACTTTCATAGCCCTTCTTTGTCATTTCCTCATCTGTAGAAGAATAGAAATCTGTTGGTATCCAATTCTCTATGACACCATTTTGCGTTTTATCAATGTTTGTCCAGATGTATACTGTAAAATTGCCTTTCTGAGCCTCTTCTAAGCTTGATGCGATTAACTTATAGGTACAATAAACTGTGGCAGGGTTTTCCATTTCGTACTGTATAGCCGCTGCTCGTTCCTTGATATATTCGTTAGCAATGCTAACTTCTTCAACGGAAGAAACGGATTTGTCCTCCTTGAGTTTCTGCATCATTCCTTTTAAATACGGCTCATCATACGGAGTATTGTAATCCAGGACAAAAGTTTGTTCTGTGTTTACTATGGCTTCTATGCCATTGTCTGTAATATTTAGTTCAATGACGCTTGCACTTGAAGACAGAAATTTATCATGAGGAATAGAATTTGCAAAAATCAAAGCTGCTTTTTTAACTAATGCTTCTACCTCAGTTTTGTCAACTTCAGCTTTTGCCGCAACGGGTTTCTTAAAACTTAGGGTAAGCATACCTGTGAGGATGAGAGCAAGAATGGTAACTGTTACTAACATAACCTTCCACCCATCTCTTAAGAACCTGGTGTTTCCCATAATCCTACACCTCCCATTGGGGGATAACACCCCGAGGATAACACCCCCAAGGATAACACCCCCGTTTGTGGAAAAAGTATACCACATTTTTATGAAAATGTTCTCCTCTACGAATAGAGTGGATGAGGGGAGCGCCGTGCAACCTAAAACATATTGCTCAAACTAAGGCAAGAAAAGGAAACAGCCTTTCATAAAATACTCCTGCCTGTTACATGCTTAATTGCCTTCGGGTCTTAGAAGTGCCCACATGCGAGTTAATTCATCTTGTTCACAGGCTATTTTCATGAAGTGCTGTTCTTCGCTTCCATGACGTAGACAAAGACCTTCTCCTTCGGTTACTACTCCAATGCGGAAGAGTTTGCAAGGCCCGCTTTCAAAAGCTTTTTCTGCTGCATCGCATGCTTCAGGGGGCAATGTGGCAACCAAGGTGCCTGAAGAAATCATCTTGAGTGGATCGAAGGTAAAGGCGTTAGCAAAGCGCTGCACCACTTCTGGCACTGGGATTTTGGATTGGTCGACGTCCATGCATGCATGAGAGCAAGCTCCAATTTCAAGCAATGTTTCGAAGATTCCACCGCGTGTTACATCGTGCATGGCAGTAGCACCCAGATCGGCCAGTTTTAGCGCCTGACTGACCACGGAAACGGAGGAAAGCAACTTCAAAGCTTCTTCGATATCTTGGTCAGTAAGTCCGCGTTTCCTCGCCTCATTGGTAAAATCTGACGCTAAAATACCCGTTCCCTCGAGTCCCACACCACGTGTTACGTAAATGATCTCTCCGGGTTTAGCACCACTGGTTTTTACTATTCTTTTGCCGCAAGCCGGTGCCAGTGCAGTTGCGGCTACTAAGGGCCGTTTGAGGCCATTGGAGGCTTCGGTATGTCCTCCTATGATGGTTACTTCTAAGCTCTCTGCCGCTCGAGCAGCATCGCACATGATTTGCTTAAGGTCGTTTGTGTCCTCCTGGGAGGGAAGCATGACCAATAGTTGTATCCAACGGGGTTTTATACCACTTGCTGCGATGTCATTGCAAGCCACATGAACGGCAAGCCAGCCGATACCATTTACGGCACCGACAATGGGGTCGACATGTGAGAGCAGCAGATCGTTTCCCACTCGCGTGACAGCAACGTCTTCGCCGAAGGCTGAACCCAGAATTACATCAGGGTCTTTGCTTTCTTTTACTGTGAAAGGGTAAACACACTCCTGCATAACTTCAAAGGGGAACTTTGCCATTTCTTTTCACCTGGTGGTCCTTATGTAATAATCCCAATTTCCGTAATGGACTTTTTTAATTCTTCCTTCTTTTATTAGCTGTTCCATGATGTCTTCTCCCACATTGAATCTAGTTAATACATCTTTCACTGCATCGTCCCTCATGGGATGAACTGCGGTTATGTTCAGTATTTCTTCTATGGGATCATCGGTGACAACAAAACCAATGCTTTCGTAACCGGTTAAGGTTTCAGCACTGAGACCCTTCTCGGTAAATATGGCGTAGGCAGCTGCGATTGCCTCAGGCTCTGGGGCACTTACCCACGGCTCAGCTGGTGGTCGAGTGGGTATTCCGATGTAAGCCTTCGATGGGTTTATGTTTTCTTTTAGAAAACTTGCAATGGCTTTTAGCTCTGCTTCGTTATCATTTAGGTCCCTAACAAGCATGGTTTCTGTACACAGGGTTCCACTGTAGGTGGCGGCGAACTCTTGCATGCCCTGTAAGATTTTGTCCAAGGAAAGGGATGCATGTGGACGATTCACTTCTTTCCAAATAGCAGGAGTCACGGCATCGATTTTCAAGCTAACCCAGTCAGCATTTTTAAGACCTTCCTGCACTGGTTTTTCCCAAAGTAGTGAACTATTGGTTATGACGGCCACTGGTATGCCCACGGTCTTGAGTCTTACTATGATCTCACTGAGAGCCAGATCCAAAGTGGGTTTACCATCTGGAACAATGGATATGTAGTCCACTTTTTGATGTGTCTCCAGCACACGTTCCACCCTTTTTTTCACTTCATGGGCAATCTGCTTGGGGTCGTTTCCGTAGGAGCTGCGTTCTGACTGCATCCGTAAAGTTCTTCCTACTTGGCAGTAAACGCAGTTGTAAGAGCATATTTTGTACGGGATGTTATTAACACCAAGGCTTGCGCCCAGTCTTCTGGATGGTATCGGTCCAAAGATTGTCATTTTTCCCTCCTTAGCGGGATGTTCTGTGCTTCTCCCTCTTCGCATTATAGTATGTTGCTGTTCATTTTGTGCATATGCACAAAGAGATGAATGCAGACCATGGGCAAGCTAACAATTTGGTCAATACGATTAAACCTCCAAATACGGTGATAAGCCTTTATAGGCGTACAATCACACCGTATCCATGGAGCAGGGAGGCATAAGAAGATAGGTACAAAAAGATTAACGTGACTGCTGTTGGTCATCATGATTGTGGGTTCATTAGGTTGAAAGCGAAGAGCTTTCAGTGAGCGCTGCTCCAATGCCACCCACTAAGCTGGCTGAAAATGACAGTTATGTTTTTGCTTTGCCTGCTCGCTACAATTATGCTTACCCGAAGGGCTGGGAAGAAGTTGACCAGATTATGAAATCCAACCCGGTATCAACCAACCCCACATTCGAAGTGAAACAAAACAGCGGTTATATGAGAGCAGAACTGTGGTTTGAAGAGGACTTGAACGTAACGGCAAGTGATGACTGGACCATAAAGCAAGCTCAGGCGTGGCTGGACAGAAATAAGTATTACTTGACCGATGATCAGATAAGTGCAGTACAAAACTGGATAGATCAGGCAGCTCATGACGATATTGAGGCAAGTCATCCATCAACAGGATCAGGCTATTTGGGGTACAAGCTTTACAGCCAGTCTTTGGAAGAAGCGAGCAAGGGTAACTACGACGTATGATTCTGGACAGCCTTAGAGGAAATACCGGAGGGCGAGATAACAAGTTGGCAGCCCAATCTATTGGTGCACTGGGGTACAAGTCCAGAAGAAGTATATAAAGAAATATTCGAACGTGTTGCCATTCCAAGTAATGACTGCAATTGCAAATAAAAAAGTAAACCAAGGGTAACAGAGAATAGGTTCGGTGGAGAGTCCATCGCTCATCGGACCTATTCTCGTGTTTTCATAACCTGCAATCTTTGAAAGGGTTGCTGCTGCACATAGAAACATTCAAGTGTAGCCATGTTACATACATATGGGGTGGATAGATCAAAGAGCGAATAAAACGTTCATGTGAAGCTCAATGATTTGAACTAACGGCAATTCATTGGGAAGTACCAAAATCTGTTGGATTTACGCCTGAGGCAAAGGCTTGTCCAACATTTCCCAGAGTTGTAATGTACCAATTCCTTAACCAACCAGCATCCCACTTGTAAACATCAACAGGTACGCTTAGATCAAAAACATGTCTCACGTAAAAATCTCCGGGCAGTACATCCACAACAAGGTGAGCGTTTTTCATCTTTGTAGCCAGTTGTGCCACTTCAACCAGATTCATATCTGAAATGACGTAGTCGTTCCATATGTTCACGGCACTGGACAGGAAAGATGGTGAAAGCTTAGAAATGACTTGGTCTTTAAGATTAGTTCCTGTTATCAGTGACATTTGCCTAGAAATTCTATCTAAATCGGACATGTGGGTGGTGCCAAAGTCACGCACACGCCAGTATACCAAGAACTGCGTGCCATTAAGTGTGTGGGTACCTGGGCTTAGGCATGTGTAATTGGGAACACCGGTACCTTCGTAGCAATATCTTTGCGGCACATCCACTGTGAGTCCACCCATTAAATCCACCATCTCTGTTATGGTTGTGAAATTCACAACTACGTAATGATCAACGGTCACTCCAAAATTATTCTTAATTGTTTGCACCAGTTTGCTCAAACCACCATATGTTTGCCCCTGACCATACATGGAGGCATGCGTGACCTTTGTTATGCCTTCACCTGGTATGTCGACCAAAGAATCTCTGGGAATATAAAGCAAATTCACCGTGGAACCGTGTATGAATGCTAGTATGAGCGTGTCGTTATGACCCACTGAGCCACCTTGGTTCATCTTACCTACCGTATCGAGCCCAGCTAAGAGCCAAACTTGGTAATTTTTCGAACCTGTCATGCTTGACAATGTGTTTGTGGCAGAACCCAAGATGTCTGAAATGCTTAAACTACCAGTTTTCGGCAGCAAGATTTTCTGAGCGTAAACACCGCCAACAAAAGATACACAGAAAACAGCTGCCAAACTGATGACGATCAGAATATTTGCGAAACCGAATTTCTTTTTCACCTCAAGAATTATATCCTATGAGCTTACTTTGATTGACGTGAGCATGCAAAGAGCAATTTGAGGAATGGTGCACCAAAGCCGTGGTAATAATCTATGAACTGCATGATGTTTCCCATTAATGGACCAGCGATCGGTATGAGCAGTGCAGTGTGTTAATTCCTACTACTATGAAAGGGAGAGAAAGAAAGCGGCAGAAAACCTTTTGCTGTAGCTGTTTGGTTAACCAGAAGCGCTCAGTGATGAAGAGCCGACTCAGGCAGTCTATTGTCGGCGAGCAAGCAACAAAAGGTATTGCAACTAAGATTATTGCAGTTATTAGTTTTTTCTCTGTTTCCTCTAACGGTTAGATTACTTCTCTAGTGCATTATTGGAAGCGTTTTTTTAAAGAGTATGTGTTATTCATCTCTCTGTTTTTGCTTTTACCTTTATGGAGTCATTGGAACCACAACGCTGTCAGGGGTGTTTATTGCATAACTATTGAGCTGTTTTCCGTGAGCGTCGTATGTGTATACTTTAGTAGTTTTCAATTGTTCTGGGATGGGTCTAAGCCTGCTGTATGGAGTGATTAATGCAAAACCTGCAAGTTCATCATTTTTGAACGCTGCTATGGTGAGTTCATTCGGTCCAACGGTTTGTCCGACGGCTACAAGATAGTCTTTGTATTTGGTGTAAGATGGGAAAGTCGTTTCTTCATAAAATGTGAAGGGTTCAAGCTTTGTGGCAGTTCCTACGGTTTTAAGACCTTTGGTAATAGATATTACTTCAACAAGTTTTGGTTCCGTAGAAGTTACATCCAACCGTAAACTATCTAAGTAGAAACAGCCATCGGCAAAAGGTATGTCAAGTTCTACCAATGTCAATATGGATGCATCGTAGTTGTCTGTGACAGTCTTTACCGTCATGCTTCCATCGGGGTTGATGATATCAAGAATTATTGACATGGTTGCTGGCCCGGGGATTGTCCCTGTCTCGGGTGGCACGTAGGGCTGCTGTTTCCCAACCAGCACGTAGATCTTGTCGTCCATGGCACCTAAACCCAAAAAGGTTCCGTTGGCTACCTGGTATTGTTGCATGCTAGTCTCACTTATCTTAGAAATAGTTGTTGCAGCAGCGCCTACTCCAGCAGCATAGATCGCTTCGTTGGTGGTATATGCGACCATTGGGTCGTAGTAGATTGGTAAGGAATTGGCTAAGCTGATCACATTTACTTTTACTCCATTTGTTTGTATCTGTGCGAGGTTAGTTGTAGCTTCTCTGGTAAAAACAGTAACACTGTCAGGGCCTTCCCAGTGCAGAGCTACTACTTGTTTGTCGTTGTTAGGGTAGGAAAGCACGGGTTCCTTGCCAATTTCCACGGTGCCCTTTTCTGGTGCCCATAGAGCTTTTACATAACTGATTTGCTTATCGTTGTTGTGTTCCAGCAGTAGCGGTACAGTGTTTTCACTCGTGGTTCCTGTGCAGCCAAGTAGGGAAATAGTCACTGTTAGAAGGCAAGCCAACAGTCCAAGTGAACGTTTCATCATAAACTACTCACCCCCAAGAGGAGCTCAACACAGTTTTTTGGAGCTTTGCACTGTCTTTTAGGTTGACTCCCCCGTTTATTGAAGGTAGTTTAGCACATGTTGTCTGAAAGAACATACATGTTTTGTGTAATACCGCTTTTTATTTTGGTTGTTACGAATATGCCGCTTTTAGCACGTAGGTTAGCTCTACCACTTCTACGTGGGCTTTCTCCAGTTCCTTACGTATGCCTGAAGCCAGCTGTACAGCCTTCGGGTTGTCACCGTGAACACAAATACTGTGTGCAACAATGGGTACTTCTTTGCCATTTATGGCTGTTACTTTGCCTTCTAAAACCATTCTTAATGCACGCTCTGTGGCTTGCAATGGGTCGTCTATGACTGCACCCGGCATGGAACGGGACACCAATGTGCCATCTTCATTGTAGGCACGGTCTGCGAACACTTCTTGTGCCACCTTAACGCCTACATCGTTAGCTGCTTTAACCATTTCTGAATTTGCCAAAGCAAGCAAAATGGCGTTAGGTACTGCCTTTTTTACAGCTTCGGCAATAGCTTTTGCGAGCTCATAATTTACTGCTGCCATGTTATAAAGTGCTCCGTGAGATTTTACGTGTTTCAGCTCCGTACCTTCAGCTCTTGCAAAAGCTTGCAGTGCTCCAATTTGGTAGATGACTAAGTTTCTAACTTCTTCGGGTGTAAGTTGCATGTTACGGCGTCCGAACCCTTGAAGATCTGGAAAACCAGGATGGGCTCCCACTGCCACATTCTTAGAAGCTGCCATGCTTACTGTTTTTTGCATGACCATGTAGTCGCCTGCATGGAACCCGCACGCTATGTTAGCAGAAGTTACAAGGTTTAATAGTTCTCCATCCAATCCCAGCTTATAGGCGCCAAAGCTTTCTCCCATATCGGCATTTAAATCAACCTTGAGTGGCATTAGCTGTTCCTCCTTTCATTACTTAGCGTTCTTCCACCCATACATCGAAATACCGTTTGTCCACTGCCACACGGAGATGCTTGGCAGTAGCGGAAGCATTAGGGCTAAGCACAAGCCGGAGCTTGTGAAGTCTATCTTCTTGCTCTTTTAGAAGATAAACGGCTTCTTCCATGCTGATTGCCATGAATTGAACTTTGTCACCGGGCTTACCTTGAGCTAAGAGGGGAAGATCAGCTGTGCAGACTGTGGCTATCTTAGGATAACCTCCAGTGGTTTGTCCGTCAGCGAGCATAATAATGGGCATGCCATCACCTGGTATTTGCACAGCGCCAAGTGGAATGCCGTCGGATATGATCTGGGTGTGGTTTTTGCTGATATGTTCTACGCGTTCGCCTTCCAAGCGGTAGCCCATGCGGTCAGACTCGGCCGTAATTATGTACGTGCTATTGAGGAAATTCTGCACTGCTTTTTTGGAAAAGTAATCATCTTGTGGTCCCATGATAACGCGCAATGTGATGATGTCATTATCAGCGTTTATAACGTACTTTGGAACGTACTCGATGGGAATAAGCTTGCCTACATGCTGCGATGGTTCTTTTGAAGGCGAGCCAATTTCCAGTTTGTCCCCTCTTTGGAGGGGCCTTCCTTGAAAGCCACCAATCTTACCACCGATGTAGGTAGACCTGCTACCCATTACCATGGGCACGTCAAATCCTCCAGCTACTGCCAGGTACCCTCTTGCACCGACTTTTGCTCCCGAGATTGTAATGATATCGTTCTCTTTAACTTCAACTGCCTGCCACTGTGGTAAGAGCTGTTCATTTAACGTAGCTTGAAACAGTGCACCAGTTAAAGCAATGACGGCTGAGCCATGTACCTTAAGAGTGGGTCCTAGTAAAGTAATTTCCAAACAGGCAGCGTTTTCATCGTTGCCGACGAGTAAGTTTGCTACTTTATAACTGTACTGGTCCAAAGCTCCTGTAACGGGCATGCCAATGCTTCGGTAACCAAAACGGCCACTGTCTTGTACAGTGGTTAGAAAACCCGGTGAAACAACTTCAAAAAACGTAGGCATTTGTTACAGCGTACCTTCCTCTTCTTCAAGGTTATATGTTCGAACTTTGTAAGCACCGATTTTGGCCTGTTCACTAATGATTTGGTACTGTTCGGCTGTGATAGGTTGGAATCTTATGTAATTGCCGGCGCTGAACAGTACTGGCGGGGTCCTGAAAGGATCATATATGTTAACGGGTGTGCGCCCTATGATGCGCCAGCCACCAGGGCTGTCCACAGGATAGATACCAGTTTGTTCTCCTGCTATGCCTACGGAGCCAGCAAGGATTTTTGTCCTTGGATTCTCCAAACGTGGCGTGGCAATGCGCGGATTCATGCCTCCTAAGTATGGAAAGCCGGGAGTGAAACCCAGCATGTAAATGAGATAGTTCGGTGCACTGTGCAGTGCTATGACCTCTTCGGGGTCAAGCTTGCAGTAAGCAGAAACAAACTCAAGGTCTGGTCCAAGATCGCCGCCATAGCATACTGGTATCACAGTCACTGTTGGCTGTGAAATGTTTCCCTCACAGGTACTTCCCATAGCTCTTTCAAGGTATTTCTCAAGCGTTGCCGGTTCCAACTTAAGAGGATCAAAACACACCAGCAGTGAGCAATACGCTGACACAGTTTCAATGACGCCTTCAATGGGATTATGCTGCAGTGCTACGTTGAGCGCCCTAACTTTAGCATTTAGTTCTGGTGAAATTTTATTGCCTAGTTGCACTAGAAGCGCAGAATCGCCTGCTGGTTTTATGCAAAAGCTAATGTCCAAAACCTCCCACCTCCTGCATACATAATGAAAAGTCTAATACAAGAAGTGGGACAGTACACCTATATGAAGGTATTTAGCTTCGCTTTTGGTTACTCGGCAATAATGCTGGTGTAAGGCTCTGCCAGGAGCAAATTAGCAGGTATGATGCTGTCGTAACCATAGCGCTGGCGTATCTTTTCTACTACGGGCTTTAATGGATTTGGTTTTTCTTGGTAGAAAAGGCTAGGGGTGTAGTGCTGCCTTATGTCAGTCATGCCTACGCCAACCAACCGTACGCCTTGCTTATACGGTCTGAGTTCTTTGTTTAGCATTTTGAAGTTATGAAAAATTACGTCGGGGTCATTAGTGTAAAATTCCAGTTTCATGCCTGTTGATTCTGCACTCATATCATCGTAGCGTAAAAATATGAAAAGTTCTTTTGCACGGGAGTTAATCTCTTCCAAACCTTTACCAAGAGAATCGCAAAGCAGACGTCCCACTGCTTCTACTACCAGTGGGCTTAAGGTGCTTGCGTCCAAAGTAACACTGCGAGTAATGCTTTTTAAAGGTGGCTCCTGAGTAATAAGAGGCGTTTCGTCAATGCCTTGAGCGATTTTTTGGTAGTACTCGCCAAGTATGCCCATAAGGTTTTTGATTATGGGTTTTGGAGTTAAGGCTAAATCTTCTAAGGTATATATACCATTTTTATTGAGTAGAGCTTCTCTGCGGGAACCTATGCCTGGTATGGCTGATACGGGCAAGTACTTGTAAACACTGGGTATGGCCTGTGGTTTCCACCAAGTGAGTCCATCGGGTTTGCCTTCCTCTGTTGCCATTTTTGCTAAGATTTTTCCCGGAGCAATGCCTACGGAACAAGTAATACCAAACTGCTTCTTTACGTATCTTCTGATTTCTTCACCTACCTTATCTGGATCTTTGCCGTAGTAAGCCATGAAGAATTCGTCAATACTGTAATTTTCTACCTCAGAAGAAATGCTTCTTGCGTATTTGAGCATTTGGTTATGCACGTAACCGTAGAATGATGGATGAGCTTGCACCAGAATAAGGTCAGGGCAAAGGTTAAAAGCTTCCTTGGGAGGCATGCCAGCTTTTACGCCTTTGCGTTTAGCTTCGTAAGATGCTGCAGCTATGACGGAGCGCTTTTTCCCTCTGCCGTAGGGGTCAGCCATGACTCCAATGGGTTTACCTTTTAGTTTTGGATTGATGGCTTGTTCGCAGCTGGCGAAGAAGGCGTCCATGTCCACGTGCATGATCCATCTCATGGCAAGCACCATCCTCTCCAATAACCGTCGGGCCACAGGTAAACGAGTTCCCAGATTTGGTCTTCTTCTGTGGATATTATGAAGTGGTAAAGCTGGCGATTACCCTGCGGTTGCTGCCATTTTTGCTGCAAGGTTTTTACTTTTTGCCAGCGTTGCCCGTCTCTGAAAGCTAAAGGCTTAAATTCTGCACCATGGTAAAGCACCATGACTGTCATAACCATATTATAGCAAACAATTGTATACCATACATATGGTAAAGTAGCACCTACGCCATGTAAAAAGCTGTGGGATCTCTAAATCAACTTTTCTCGGGCTAAGCTTACATGCTGGTTCTTGCCCACAATGATGTGGTCAAGAAGCTGAGCGCCTACCAATTCGCAGGCTTGTTTCAGCTGTTTTGTCACTGCCACATCTTCTCTGCTGGGACTAGGATCTCCACTGGGGTGATTGTGTATCAAAATGAGCGCTTGAGCTGAAGTCAAGCTTACCTGTTTCAATATTTCTTTAGGATCAACCGTGGTTTGTATTGAACTACCTACACTGATTTCTACGTGTTTTATGGGGCGATTCTTCCTATCTAGCAGCAGTATCCAGAAGTGTTCTTTACCTTCGTTCATTAGCATGGAAGAGAAATAACGTGCTGCATACTCGATGGCATCTTCAGGGGTAGTAATTCTTGCCTCTTCCACAGTTTCATTTTGGAGAAACCGCTTACCTATTTCCAATGCTGCCTTTACTTGAGCGGCTTTGGCTTTCCCCATTCCCTTGATTTGTAGAAGTTCTTCTACGCTGGCTCGGTACAGTCCAGTGAAGCCGCCGAAGGTGTTCAGCAGGCGTCGTGCCAAATCTTCCGCTGTTTCCTCTTTATTGCCCGTACGTAGTATGATAGCGAGCAGTTTTGCATCAGGCAGGTGCTCAGGTCCTTTAGAAAGAAGCAGCTCTCTGGGGCGTTCAGAAACAATCCATTCCTTTATCGGAATTTTATAATTGGGGTTACTCACAGGACAAATAGCCCTTTTGAAAAAGTATGTGCGCCTAGAAGCAGCATGTTTCAATTATATATGGTCGGACTATCTAGTTCTCATACTAGTATTAGTTAACAAACACTGGAGAAGTTGATGGTTGTCAGGAAAGGAACTTTGGAAGACAAGAACCATTTCTCTGAGCTGGTGCTACTTGCAGCTCCATTTTTCTCAAAGTTGTTCGGAGAAGAAAGGGCAGTGGAGCTTTTGCAGGGGTTGTATGTGCATGATAATAATCTATTCAGCTTCTCTCATTGCTTGTTTGCTCAAGATGGTGATGACATCCTTGGATTGGTAGTGGGCTACGATTGGCAAACTAAACAGAACGAACAGCTGAGTACCGGTTACCTCATGATCAAGCACTTGGGACTTCAGTTTTTCAAGGCCCTGCCAGCACTTCTTAAGTTGGATGCACAGGTTAGTAGAATTTCGCGTGAAGACTATTACATAGCCTTTTTGGCTGTTTATCAACAAGTGCAAACACGGGGTGTAGGCACAGCATTAGTGAAGCGCGCTGAAGAGGACGCAGTTTCGTGCGGTGCGAGGTTTATCTGCCTGGACGTGGAAACAGAAAACGAAAATGCAGTTCGTTTTTACCAAAAGCGCGGTTATAGAATAGAAAGAACGTTTTCAGTAAATTTGACTCAGGAAGTGGTTCTCCACTTCCATAGAATGAAGAAAGAACTAAGGTAATTTTGGTCCACGTACCTACTGAGTGTTTAGCTAACAAAAGAACTTTCTTAATCCGAAAGAGCCTGCTGTGCCACTAGAATGGCTGGCGTCGGACGTCCTTGAGTGGTTGAAAGAAAAAAGGCTTTATGACTATGTTTATAAGCGGCGACAGTAAATTAAAGCAAACTGTTTTGCTACCTGCTTACGTGGTTACTTTGCTTAAGCAGTATGTGGGATTCATTAATGATGGCGCCCTTGGTCGCCTCATAAAGTGGGACTGGGGTGCTGGCAAGTTTGTTAACCAAGGTTTCTAACGGGACCTTGGGCCAAAGCTTTATGTGCTCAGGGAGCTGTTTTCTTAAATTGTGAATGTGATCTTTGGGTTGGATTACGTCAGCTTTAATAAATGGCTGTTTGATGTTATGCACTCCCATGTTCATTAGTGCGTACTCTCCAAGTTGATTCCAAACTTTTTTCACCAGTGATAGCCAATCATATGGCGGCACTAAGTCGTTGTAGTCTTGTGTAACCACAGTCCATTCGTCTACTTCGTCTGTTTCTTCATCGTTGCTTTGTAAGTAATAGGGGAGTTTGTTCTCGTAATCCTCGGCACGCACAATGTTTATAGGGCCCCTTGCTGGGTTTGTGATAATAACTCGGGCTCTAAATAGGTCTGAGAACAATGCTGCCCAGTCTTTTCTTGGGGTGTAAACGGTACTGCCCAGCAAGCTGAGCATTCTTACGTTGTACTTTCCTAAGCCCGTTATAAAAGGAAGTATGTCATAGAAGCTGGTGTAAATGCGTGGTTGCATCAATCGGAATGCTTCGCTAACTGATGGAGTAAGGACGCCTTTCTTTAGCTGTCTTGCCCATAACTGTGGAGCGTATACACCGACTTCATGTGTGCAGGGCTGATCAGGTACTTGATAGTCTACGTAGAATGTGTGAGAAAAGGTCAAAGGATAATGAGCGCTGGAGGTTTCATCAGCCAAAGCTACAAGACCATTGAGATAGGTGTAGACCCAGTGAAGTTCCCACCCGCTTATCATAAGTTGTTTTCTGTATTGTTTAAGACGATTTATGGTTTGGCTAAGCTCTTCTTCCCACAAACTTCTTAGGTGCGCAGGCAAAAGGCTTGCGTCAGGGTGTTCCTTAACATTAGTAAAGGTGGTTCTCATTAGTGGGGCATGGTGCAGCGTAGTAGCTAAGGATGTTAGGTAAACCAGCGTGGGTCTAAAGTCCTTCGGATAGTTTTGTGAAAGCTTTTCTGCGGCGTCTACCACAAGATTCAAGCCCAAAAGAGTGTGTCTGGAGATGAGCTCGCCGTTTTTCAACTGCTCTTGGAAACGGGCATCGATTTTACCTACATCATGTAGGTACACTAAACTCTGCATTATATCAAGGCTGTAACGCAGAACACGGTGAGCGTCTGGGCCCACAGGCGGACGCCATAGTTTTTCAGTGAGCTCTCTAAAACGCTCCGCCACATCCAAGGAATGGCTCCACAGAGTTCCTGCTTCTTTGTCCCGATTTAGCTTTGGTATGACAGTTAGATAGACGTCTTTAAGGCCGTAGTGTTCAATTAAGTTCATGTTAATATTCTACTGTAACAAGAGAGAGAAAGGCTGCAAGTTCTGTAGTTTTTATCTAATGCGTTGGAGGTGCACCACCATGGCAAAGAAAAGCAGTAGCGTGAGAGGGAGTGCGGCACGCTGGATATTAATAGTAATCTTGGTTGTCGTAGTTGGCTTTGCTGCGGGTTTCTTGTATTCCAGATATGGCACGGGGTTTTTCGGTTCCAGCATAAAGCCTGGTTACTTGTCCAACATGGATTCTATTTATGTCAACAACATTTCAAAAGAGTTGGAGCTTACTGCAACGCAGCAAGAGGTGGTGCAGCTCGCACTGAAGGCTGAGCTTTCGCAAAGAAAGGCTTTGACACGGGAGGGGCTGGCTGAGAGTGCTATTGCTTCGGAACTGAAAAGTACTACTGCGTCAGCTGTGGATGTGATTAGGGCTGCTTTGGGTGATAAGACCGACACCTTCCTGAACCTGGTTAAAGAGTATAACCGTGGTAGGTCCATACCTGTAAAGCTGGTTCCTGTGAAGGTTTATTTCATTGTGGCCGATCCTGACTGGGCCGTTAAAGCTGAAGAGCATTATGTGGTGGACGAGAATAAGCCGCTTAGAGCTTTGGAATCACTCATTGAGGGACCCGAAGATTTAAGTATGGGTATGCCATTACCTCCAACCACTCGCATACTCGGGTTTACTGTGGAAAACGGTACAGCTTATGTGGATTTAAGCCGGGAAGCGATAACAGAGGCTTACAAATACTGTCCTGTGTCTGCTGGTGGCGAAGCTATGAGTATTAACGCCATAGGCAACACATTGACTGAATTTTCAGAAATTCAAAGGGTAAAGCTCAGTATTGAAGGTAAGACACAAGGCGAAATAGACGGATATTCCATAGAAGAATATTGGGGCCATTTTGGACTGCCCAGCGAAATAACGAGGAATGAAGAGGTCATAGTTCCGTAGGATTCTCGCCAGCGTCATTATCCGTATCACTGAAAATGTCAATGTCGAAGGTGATCTGGTTTTCTTGTGTGAGTAACTCTGTGGACGGTTGGTAGAATAGTTCCCAGCAAACGTGCTTGTCCATGATGATGTCGCGAACTTGTCTTTCTCGCTGAGTAAGTTGTTTAGAACTGCCACTTTTCACTTCAATGAACACAACCTGTTTCAACTGTCCGTCACTAAGGCCGTCAAACACGATCAGATCCACGGGCGTTCCTAAGAAGCGAGCGTCTTTTGGGTTGTACTTGAAGTCAGGCAAAAAAGGTACCAGATGCTCTGTTATTTGACCCAGCATGACTGATTTGCTACGTTTAGTGGCATCTTGCCTAATTTCCTCTTCCACTTCCAGCTTCCACTGTTCCAGGACTGATTTATACTGCTGATCTATGGACTGCTTCAAGGTCTCTATTTCTCGGCTTTTCCAGTCTTCAAATTGCGCCTTCCAGTATGCTTCCGCGCGGAGTTGATTTTCACGTAACTGGTTTTCATATTGCTGGTAGAGTTCTCTTCGTGTTCTTTCTAGGTCTCGCTCAAAAGCCAACCTGAAGAACAGCAGGATAACTATGCCCACTGCCAAACCAATCAAGAACCACCACATAGCAGTATTGTAATGCAAAAGGAGCCAGCAGGAGTGTTGCTTTGGCTGGCTCCACAAAATGTGGTATGGCTTTTTTACTACAAGCTTAGAAGTTTATCAATAATTTGCACGTAAACGTGAGGTAGTTTTTTCAGTGAAGATACTTCAACGTATTCATTGGGTCCATGCACGTTCCCGCCTTTGGGTCCAAAATCGATAGCTTTCACACCTAGGGGTGTGAAGTAGCGTGAGTCTGCTGCGCCTGCACCTTCAACTGCCTTGGCACGTTCTCCGTTTTCCTTTAGAACCTGGAGAACTGTTTGAACAAATGGTTCTTTGGGATCTGTAAAGAGAAAGCCAGCTTTTTCCTTGTTGCCAAAGTCTACCTCGGCGTCAGGCAGATTATAAGAAAGTACCTCTTTTAAGGTACTTTCAATGTCCTGATTGTCATGGCTCATGGCTCTAATATCCAAGGAAAGAGAATGCCTTTCGCCATCAAAGGCATACATATTGGGTGTTATGGAGACACCAAAATCGCTGTATTTTTCAGCTTTTATGGGAGCTCTTACTAAAGGGACAACACCTTTTATAAGCTTTGTTAGGTTTTCATCTACTTCTACTTCTGACTGCGTTCCCTGCTCTGGTTTTACGTATGTTAGAGTGACTGTTCCCGGTACCACGTTGGATTTGAGAAAGGCTCCAGCGAGGGAGACAGCTTCATAATCAGTTTCGCGTAGTAACTGAGACGCAGCTATTAAAGGGTGGGTGTCCACGCCCGGCAAGAAGTAGGCAGCATGTCTCGTTTCCACAACGGGTGTACGAATCTCAAAGGTTTGTTCTTCAAGCTTGCCCTTTGTCATTTTCTTTGCAGTAGGGACAGAAATGGTTACGCTAAAACCTTTTCTCCTTCGAACTATGGGGATCATGCCTGTACCATCCGCATTTATCAAGAACGAAGGCAATTTACTAGTCTCATGGAGTTTTTCTGCAATGTACAGAGCGGTGGCTCCTCCAGTTTCTTCATCACCTGTGAAGGCAAACAGTACTTTGCCGTTTAGTGGTTTTTCTTTGAGCTCTTTTAGGGCAAACATGAGGGAGGCGACGTTGCCTTTATCATCCACGGAACCTCTGCCGTAGGCTTTATCGCCTTCCACGGTCAATTTAAAAGGTTCATAGTGCCATTCATCTTTACTTACAGGTACTACATCAAAATGTGCCATGACCATGACTTTTGGCAAGCCTTCGCCTATTTCACCAACAACAGCATAGGCGCCATTGTGCTCGATTATCTCGCTATCAATGCCCCAAGATTGCAGAGTGCTTTGTATAAACGCGGGGCACTCCCTGGAAGGCATCTCACCTTTGCTTGGGTCATTTACAGTCTGAAATGAAACCAGGCTGGAAAGTAAATCTAAGACATCCAAAATGCAACACCTCCTATTTACATCTTTCCCCTTTAACTATACTCTCGAACAAGAAGCTTAACAGAAAGCATTTACTGAACGGATTCAGTCTACTATTTGAAGCTCCTTGGGGAAATGGTTCAGCACTTCGCAGCCAGTTGGTGTTACCAATACTAAATCTTCAATGCGGACGCCGAACTTACCAGGCAGGTAAATGCCCGGTTCAATAGAGAAGATCATACCTTCCTGTACTATATCTGTATTGACTGAAGATACATCGCCAGTTTCATGTACATCCAGACCGATGCTGTGACCTGTGCGATGAGTAAAATAACCACCAAAGCCGAAGTTTTCAATGTGATTGCGAGCCGCTGCGTCGATGTCGCAGAATCTTACGCCTGGTTTCACAGTTTCAATGGCCTTTAGGTTTGCTTCCAAAACGATGTTGTGAATTTTCCTTTGCAAGTCGTCTGCTTTCTTGTAGAAAACTGTTCTAGTCATATCTGAGCAGTAGAAATTCTTACGGCAGCCAATATCAATGATGACACTATCGCCTTCCTTTAACGAAGTAGTTGAATCACTTTCGTGGTGCGGGTCAGCGCCGTTAGGGCCGTAAGCAATAATGGGTTCAAAGGAATATCCATCTGCTCCTAGTTCTTCGTAAATGTCCAGCAGCAAGCGACTCACCTTTTTCTCTGTATGCAAATTGGGAATTAGGTGCAAAACCCTTTCCATGGCTTGGTCGTTTATATGTGATGCTTCTCTCATAAGCTGTTGTTCCATGTCATCCTTTATGGCACGGACGCTATCAACAATACTGGAGATGTCCACAAAATCCTTTATGGGAATAGGGGATTGGTGCATGAGCTCTATAAGGAAACGGGCAGGCCAGTTCTTGTCAACTCCTAGAGGCTTGTCAGGAGCAATGTGGGGTAAAAGTAAAGCGATGGGATCCTGAGAATCGTTGTAGGTTACCACATCCAGACCAAGTTTTTCCCTGATAGGGAACAGTTCATTTACAAAAAGTGTGGGGATTTGTTCACTTCTGATCAAGAGTACCAACATCCGTTCTCCTGGGTTTATCCACTTACCTGTGAGGTAGAAAATGTTTGTGGGGTCGGAAATGATCGTTTGGGATAGACCAGCTTGGGTCATCCCTTCCAGTACTTTTTCTAAACGCTTCTGATTCATATGGGTTCTTACCTCCTTTACAAAGATTGTACGTTCCTTTGGCAGGAGGTAAGAACCCTTATTCTTTGTGCAAATTAGGTGCTCTGCTGCAGCAAGGTTCTAATGGATTCCCAGCGCTGTTCTTTGGGAGCTCTCTGGGTAGCAATGTTTAAATCTCCAAGTAATCTCTCATGGTAAGTTGGAACCTGCTCTACTTGGTAGAAAATCCCGATGGGAAGCTTTTCTGTCTGCTCTGCAAGTTTCATGGCTTCTTCCACTGTACTAACTGGCTGCGGTAAGATTTCTACTTTGCTGTTGTAGAGCTTGTAAGTATCGTTAAAGGAAACGCACGGCTGGAGCACGTCAATGAAAGAAAAGCCCTTGTGCTTCATAGCTTGGTAGAAAACATCCGTAAGTTCCTTAAGCTTCCCTGAAAAACCCCGCGCAACAAAGGTGGCTCCTACGCTAAGCATGAGCTTTATTGGATTAAGCGGCTCTTCTGGGCTACCAAAAGGTGTGGACGGTCCTCTAAAACCTTCTGGCGAAGTAGGAGTGAACTGCCCTGTGGTTAAACCGTAAACGCCGTTATCATGTATTATTACTGTTATATCAGCGTTTCTCTTGGCTGCAAAAATGAGGTGTTCGATGCCTTCCCCGAAAGCGTCACCATCACCGGCAAAAGCAACAACGGTAACCGAGGGGTTAGCCAGTTTCATGCCCTGGGCTGTGGCTATTTCTCTGCCATGTAGGGAATAAAAACCTGACAGATCCAAGTAGTCGAAAATCTTTGCGTGACAACCTATTCCAGCGGTGATGAGAATGTTATTTCTGCTTATACCGTCCTCTTGTTCTAATCTTCTAACAGCATTCTTGAACGCATTGAAAATGCCGAAGTTACCACATCCTGGACACCATGTGTTTTCTGCATAAGTGGTCAGGTCATCAGGCATACTATATCACCTCCTTTATTTGCTGGGCGAGTTCTTCTGGATCAAAGGGTCTTCCGTCGTATTTCCTAATGGAAGCTTTAGCTTTTATGCCCGTTTTCTCTTCTATCAGGGTTTCAAAAGCTCCCATAACGCTTTGCTCTACTACGATGGGGTTAACATTTTTGAATTTTTCAAATTCCCACGTAGGGAACGGTTCTAAGTAAATAGGCTGAACCACTGTTGCTTCCAAATTAGCACACTGCAGTGCTTCCAGCACTGACATGGTTGTGGAACCGTAGGTAAAGATGACTGGTTCACCATGTCCAAATACGTTTACGGTGTGCATCTGCATAAGCTTCTGCACCAGTGTCTCTTGTTTTTTGGCACGTTTTTCATGCATTTTCGCTATCATCTGTGGGTCTTCGGTGGAAACGCCGTATTCATCATGTTCATAGCTGGTAAACTTTATCACTTGGTCAGAAGGTGGGAAAAGCAGAGGAGATATGCCATCTTCTGTTATCTTATACCTTAAATACTTCTCGTCACCGCCCTGATACATGATAGGCTCTGCCCAATATGCTTTAGTGGGGTCTATATCCACGGTCATGCGGCTTTCCTCAAGATGTTTTTCGGTTAGCAAAATGCCCAAAGTTTGGAATTCCTGTACCAGACCAAGCATTTCAGCGGCAAGGTAAAAAGCTTCTTCCATGCTGTAAGGGGAAGCCACCACCCGAGGAAATTCTCCATGCCCCTGGTTTATGGCAAAGCGCAGGTCTCCTTGCTCTGTGTAAGTAGGCACACCTGTGGAAGGACCAGGCCTAGAACCAAGTACTGCAAGTACAGGTACTTCTGCCATACCGGAAAGTGAGAATGCTTCCTCCATGAGTGCCATGCCACCTCCACTTGAAGCCACCATGGTTTTTAGTCCCATGCTGGCAGCACCCAGCGCCATGTTTATGGCAGCCAGCTCACTTTCAGGATGCATTACACCAATTTGGAACTCTTTCGCATGAGCAGCCAAGAAATGCAGTATGGAAGAAGCAGGTGTCATGGGATAGGCAAAGAAGAAATCTAGACCGCCAGCTACAGCGCCTAGTGAGATGGCTTCGTTGCCACTGATCATGGGAAGTGGTTTCTCATTAGTTTTCTTCAGTGCGAATTTTCCAAAAAGCTGTGGAGCTGCGGCATCATAGATCTCCATGGCGAAGTTGATGTTGTTTTCAGCATCTCTGTATTGTTCGCGGATGACATCTGCCAATTCATCCTTTGACATGCCAATACTTACGGCAAGGACTGTGACAGCACCCACGCCTAACCTAAGTTCGGAGTTTGTGTATTTCTTTGAAATGGTAGAAAACGGTATTCCTATACCGTTTGGGACTGTTTCGTCTTTCATGGCATCTGAGTTGAAAACCATGATACCACCATCACGAAGATGCTCTTTGTGCATATCGTAGCTGCGCTTGTCAGTGGCAACTACCAAATCTGCTCTCATGTAATGGCTTTTTATGGGATAAGTAGCTGAGGAAACCACTGCGAAATTGTGTCCGCCTTTTATAAGACTTTGGTAATCTTCCATTTCGAAAACTCTTCTGCCCATTCTTGTAAAGATGTAACCGGCTACGGCTCCTGCCTTTCTTATACCGGCCCCAGCCGTGCCTCCGGCTATGAAGGTAAATAGTTCCTTTTCCACCTTGTCACCCCCTAAAAAATCTCAAATTTTTTAAATGGTTAAATCTATTATAACGCTTTAGGAAAATCCCAAGTGAGTGCTTTTTTTGTGTAGCTCTCTTCATCAAGTACTCTTAGCATCTCTACATCTTTTCCAAAAATTGACAGTGTTGTACCTAATCCAGCCGAACGGCCAGTGATTTGGACTAAACTCAAAGCTTTTGTCATATTCGTAGCCGAAGTAATAGGTGGCAATACAGAAGCGCTATAAACTACCTTATCGGTTTTTACTACGTTGCCATCAGCTACATCTCAATAATGGAGATAAGCTTCAATAACAGATCCCGTTCGAGGTATGAGCCCAAAGAAGGGGCTAGAGTTCTCTAAACCTTGATTGATGACAGAATCTGAATCCTCCAGGGGACGGAGCCACGAAGGTGATAACCAAGATCGAGGCTGGGACGACCAGTACCACTAATGGCACTCTGTTAACCTTTTTCATTTTCCCCAATGAAGATAGTTTTGTTCAAGTTCTTTTTCTTCCTCCCGTCCCGCTACCTTCTTTGCACGCATAGGACGTCGCCCCCTTTAAGTTATCGCCTCGCGGCTGAGCAATATTATTCTGCAACGTTTTTAGCCCTATTTCATCTACGCATGTGTACGGCGGTTATATCAACTCTTTACTAATAAACTACTCATTTAACTGCCACTAAGACGTACTTTTCATCATCGTCTATGGCTATTTGCACATTCAAATTGGCTTCCACCATGAACTGACTCACTATATCAACACTGGGAAGTTCTACTTTTGCCATGTCGCCTCCCATGTCTTTGTGCATCTTGTTTATGTGATTGCGGCCCTGAGAGTGGCAAATAGCCAGTTTTCCGCGCGGCTTTAACAACTCTGCCATTTTCTTTATACTGCCCTCTTTGTCAGGAAAGTGGGGGAAAGAGGAGTAACAAATCACTAGGTCAAAAAGGTCATCGGTTTCAAAAGCCATGACATCAGCTAAAACAAAATCTACGTTCGGATAGGTTTGTTTTGGAAACTTTTCTCTGGCAAGGCGAAGCATATTCTTGGAGTAGTCCAAACCGACTACCCGACCTGTTGGGCCAATTGACTCAAGAAGATACGGTATTAGCACACCTGTGCCACAGCCTACGTCCAGCACGTGGTCACCAGGTTTAGGTTTAAGAATGTTCATTATGTCCTTTATTTTTCTGGGGTCGTGGTGGTTTTTGCTATCCCACTCGGTGGCTGCTTTATCAAAAAACGCTTTTTGGTTCAGATCCATACCTATTTTTTCACCCTTTCAAAGTAACAGGATTTGCGCTTCTCTCGTGCACGTTCGTCTGCCTATGCACTAATAGTGTTACCAAGGGAGGAATGGTAAGTATTTGAATAACAATTCCAGGTAGACCTATGACGAACATGCTGTAAAGAAAAGCTGTTAGCTTGAATGGTATCCCAAGAACAAAGTTGAAAAGAATCCAGTTTGCCAAGATAGAGACCAATCTGCCTATGAGCATTGCTGAGATCATGGAAACATACGTGTTTTTCTTAAAGTTTCTGTATAAGAGCGACGTAGTAATACCATAAGTGAATAGTTCAGCGGTCATTGTAAAAACCGTGGGCACTGGAGGCATTCCTGTAAGGAAAGAGCTAAGAAGTGGAGTGGTTATGCCGACTAGTGCGGCAAACTGCCATGGCAGCAGAAAACCAGCAACTAAAACGGGTATGTGCATTGGTAAAAACATGGGGCCACCAAAAGAAAGCATGTGAAAAACCATGGGTAATAGAACACCCACAGCGATAAGTAAGGCGGCCAGCGTCAAGAACTTAACTTTTGGATTCATCAGTCAGTGCTCCTTTGCATAGAAGTTGCCAATGGTAACATCAGTGTAATATTCTAAACCAGAATTATGTTAATCACCTAAGGTCTAAGCTTTTTCTAAAATGGGATTGAAATTCAAAGAGACTATTTTTGTTGGTTCTGGTAAGTTTTCTTTTGTTATTTCCAGCACGTCCAGTTGCTCATAAGGATGGTCTTTAACGAATGCATCAAGATCGCGTAGTACAGTTTTTAAAAAGAAGCTGGCATACTTCGTCTTGTAGTGCATGGGAATAGCAATGTTAGGTTTTAGTTGGTCAATGACCTTCCATGCTTCATCAGGGCCAATTGTGAAGAATCCCCCTACGGGTAGAAATATGATATTAGGCTGGTCCAGCGCTTCGAGTTCTTTTTCTGTTAGCAGAGTACCTAAATCACTTAAGAATGCCAAAACCATATCTTCGGCTTCGATGCGGAACAAAGAGATCTTGCCTCTTTTTGCTCCTTGGGCATTATCGTGGAAGTAGGGAATGGCGGTGATCTTTACCCCATCAAATTCTTCTGTACCTTCTTTAAGCACTTTTTTGAACGCTTTTACTTTTTTAACACAGTTATGATCGCCGTGTTCATGGGACACAAGGACTAAATCCACTTCGGGGAAGGAAGCTTTGTAGCCAGTGGAAGGGTTGTAAGGGTCAGTAAGTATCTTCACGTTTCCTGTTTCAATAAGGAAACATGAATGTCCAAGCCATCTGATTCTCATGTTGTTTTCACCTCCTTCTAAGGTTGATTGGGATTTACAGGTACAAAGGAGCCATTTTGTGAGCTGGATTGGTAAGCAGCTTCCAAAACGAGCTGAGCGCGATGGCCTTCTTCAAACGTGGGGGTATGATCTAAAATCTTCCCCTCTGCTACCGAGCTTAAGAACCAAAGCAAACTTGTCAGGTGCGTGTCTACCATAAAACCCTGAGAAAGCTTCGAGTTTGGGTAAAGTTTTACTATTCTTTTGTAGAATGGATCGTTAGCTAAGAGCTTCGGATCTGGGTAAATACGTTGGTCTTTTTCATCATAAAAGATGGGGGAGTAGGGGTTGTGGTCCAAATCGATAAACAGAGAGCCTTTGTCACCGTAAATCCACATGCGATTAGCATCGTTGCCCACGGCGAGCCGGGATGCCTCAATGGTTCCCTTAACGTCGCCTTGTACCTGCAAGCTTAAAGAAGCCCAGTCGTCTACATCTACCTGCTGGAATATGCCTTCTGAGTTTTTACGCTGCTTTACGATGGTGTCAGTCAAGCAGCTTACAGAATGAATTTCTCCAAGCAGGAACCGAACCAGGTCTATTAAGTGGATACCGAGGTCTGCCAAGGCACCGCCACCGCTTTTATTCTTTTGTAATCTCCATGTCATTGCTTTTTCTGGCATGAGGTAGCTTGAGTGTAGCAGTTCCCCACGAAAAGCATAAGGGCGACCAATGATACCTTGTTTTATGGCAGCATGAGCGGAAGCCACAGCTGGGTTGAACCGCATTACGAATGCTACTTGATTTACGACGTTACTCTTTTGAACCTCTTCAACCATGAGCTTTGTCTGTTCACTATTGTTTGCAAGTGGCTTTTCACAGTAGATGTGTTTCCCTGCTTGAGCAGCCAATAAGGTTTGCTGGCAGTGGAGAAAATTCGGGGTGCATATATCTACTACGTCTAAATCTTCTAGCGAGACTAACTTTTCCATGGTATCGACTATCTCTGCAAAGCCGCAGCTTTTGGCTGTTTCCACGTTTTCCATGGGGTGAGTGCTGTAAAGTGCTTTCAAGTTAATGCTAAAATCCACGGGAACATTCAGTAGAGGTAAATTCCTAAGCCCAAGCAGGTGGGTTTTGGCTATGGTTCCTAATCCAGCTAAACCGTAATTGATCTTCATGTTTTCAATCCTCACAGTTCCACCTGGGTTACCTTGCTTAGGTAACGAGGTTTGTCCGGGTTAATGTTTCTTAAGCGAGCCAAATAGAACGCAAATAGCTGAGCAAAAGTAACTTCAGAGAAAGGATAGAGCAGGTCATGGTTAGAGGGCAGTTCAAACCAAGCATCACCGAGCTTCAAAGCTTCTTCGTTGTCTGAAATTACAAGCACATGTGCTCCCACCTGTTTGATTCTTTCTATGACGTTTAGGCTGGCAGGTAATGTGGCATCGGCTGGTGCAAAAATGATAACGGGCGACATGTGGCTCAAAATGGCAATGGGGCCATGCAAAAAGTCCACAGATGACATGCCCCATGCATTTATGTAACAAGCCTCTTTAAGTTTCAGAGCTGTTTCCTCTGCGGCACTATATGAGAGACCTGTGCCAAGAATTACTAGGTTCTGTGCCAGCATGTATCTTTGTGCCAAGGCTGATACTTGTTCTTTATGCCTTAAGATGGTTTCTACTGAAGTAAGGAGCGATACATCATCTAAGGGTTTATCTGCCAAGGCATAAGCTAACATGAGGAGAGAGGCCATAGAAGCGGTAAAGCTTTTCGTAGCGCACACACTTTCCTCTTTGTTCGCCTGCATGTAGATGGCATTTTCACCAGCTAGCTTATAGAGTGTACTTTCTTGGTTATTGGCTATGCCAACGGTTAGAGCGCCTTCTTCTTTTGCACGCTTTACGGTTTCACATACGTCGTCGGTCTCTCCAGATTGCGAAACGCCTACTACCAAAGCTTTGGATATTTGAGGTGGATTCTTGTACAGGGTGTACACAGAACCAGTACTTAAGGCAGAAGGGATGTTCGCTATGAGTTGAAATGCATACTGACCATAAATGCAAGCGTTGTCTGAACTACCTCTGCCAGCTAACAAGGCGAAGTCTGGAGCATACTGCTTTATGCGTGATGCAATTGCCTTAACGTTATCTGATTCCCGCTCAATTAGCCTTCTTAGTACTTCAGGGACTTCCTCGATTTCTGCTAACATTCTAAATTCTTGTTCGTTCACTGTATTTACCTCCTTGCTACTACATGGTTGCTAACTATGGTGGTGGTTTCTTAATGCCTCAATTATGATTTCGACTATCCTTTCTCCTTCTCCACGCTGCAGCAGGGTGGAAAGGGTTTCATACCCACCTTCATCATAGGCGCTCATGTCAGGAATGTAGCCAATGTAATCAGATGCATACCCCACAACAAAGATCTTCTTAGGTTTTAGTGCTTCTTCTATTTGCTTTCCCAATGTGGAAAATAACTCTCCTGGCACACCAACAAAGCTTACTTCTCCAAAAACTAGAATGTGTAAGGCTGTTTGGATAAGTTGAGCGCCATTTACAGCAGTGCTTGTTCTTATTAAGCTCTCTATGCCTTCAACCTTTGATTCCCAAGGTCGAAGGTTTTGTTCTCCTCTTAGTCTGGCGCGCTGGAGTTCTTCTTGTGCCTGCCTTAGCATATTTCGAAGAACATCCATGGGTGGCATTTCCTTTATCTTCAACTGAACCGGTATGGTGATGGCTTGGAACTTATCAGGGTCTAAATCAATTTCTTTAGTGTTTGGTATGCATCTTATCAAGCTGTCTTGTACGACCTTTGCGACGCGTTCTATCTCATCAAAATCGGATTTCTGCCGATAAAAGCGCGTGCTGACATCACCTGCTGCGCCGTTGAAGAACACGGCAAACTTTAAGTTATTTACCTGCTCAGTGAGCAAAGATGCAACTGTTCCAGGGAAATCAGCGCTTATTAAGTGATTTTGCTCGTGTAAAACGGTGGGATGACATCCGAAGTTATAAAGCAATGCCTTGCTACCGTCTTCACCCTGTAGTATTAGCATCTTGAAAGTGGGTAGTCGTTCCTCTGTGTTAAGCTCTCGGCGATTACCAAACACCCTTCGAGTAAAGGGGCATTCTCCAAACAGTAGCTTTCCTGATTTAACATCTTTCATTGATTCCAAAGCACTATTTACAGTCTGCTCCACTGTGTACTCAAAAAGAGTGCTGTCAATATTTCCCACGGCCTGCACTTTCCCATCAGGAGTTAGGAGTTTTGTGCTTTGAAGCCCTTCAGGACCTGAATGAGTATGGGTTGCAGCTATGAGAATATGGTCTTTGGGAATGCCTGTATGGCTCTCAAGTTGTGAAGCAACAGCTTGAGAGAAATCCAGAGAGATGGCAAGTGTGTCAAGCGCAATGAGGAAAAACTTTTGGTGTTCGGCAAATTCCAAATACAGTGCTTTTGCGTAAAGATCGTCATGAACACCTTCTGCTTTTCTCTCTCCAAGAAATCCTGCCATTTGTATCCCCAGTGGGAGTGTAATAGTTCTTTGAGAATACCCGTATTTAATCATTCTCTGCCTCCAAGAAGTGCTTTATGGCGAGCAAGACTCCTTTATCTTCATTGGAACTTGTAACAAAAGAAGCCTTACTTTTCGTAAAATCGTCGGCATTAGCCACGGCCACAGAGAACTTGACCACGTCGAACATGGTGGCATCGCTTTCATTGTCTCCAATGGCCATGACATGTTCAGGATCGATGCCGCAAATTTGCAACATGTGCTGTAGAGCACTGCCCTTTGTGACGCCAATTGCCATTATGTCCAAACAACCATCATCTGCTCGCATAACATCGATCTTGTCACCGAGAAGTTCTCTGAGCTCTTCTTTTAATTGGTTTAGATACTCTTCCTCAAGTATGATGGATACTTTTCTTACACCGACTATGGCTTCTGGTGGTATGTCAGAAAGATCAGTGTTTACCACAGGAGCGGGCTCTTTTTCTGTAAACACAGGTACTTCTGGTCTTTTGTAGCAAATCATGCTGTTGCCCCGATATAGGTAAAGGTTGCAGCGGTATCTCTTTCTTACCAAATGGTCTATGATAGCTTTTACTACATCTTCCTCGATAAACTGCTGATAAATGATTTCCTCCGTAACGGGGTCAACAACAACTGCTCCAGCTTCGCATATGACTGGCACATCTATGGGGAATCTATGTGCGAAGGTTTTCACCGAGGGGTAGCCTCGTCCAGAAGCGATTGTTAACTTCACTTCTGGACTTAGCATGCCCTTTATCTCTTCTACATACTCTTGCGGCAGCTCAGAGTTATTGTTTAGCAAGGTGCCATCCAAGTCTGTAACGATAAGTTTCTTGATATGCTTGAACCTATCCCTTATGTCCTCTAAGATCTTATCGTTGCTAATCTGCTCTTGCATAGATGAGATTTCCCTCTCCTATGGTGGCTTCCACCTGAAGCGTTTCTTTATTCAAAATTACCATGTCAGCCATGGACCCTTTCTTTATGGTTCCGCGATCCTTCAGGCCTATGGACTTTGCAGGCAGTAGCGATGCACATGTGAAAGCTTCTCGTAGAGAAAGTCCACCGATGTTAATGAGATTTTTAAAGCCCTTATCCATGGTAAGTACTGAACCAGCTAGTGTTCCATTTTCTAACCTAGCTGAGGTTTCGTCTACGATTATTGTCCTATTCCCCAGAGTATACTTGCCTGGCTTCCCTAAACCTGCTGCCATAGTGGCGTCAGTGATGAGTACCAGCCGATCTTTGACGTACTTGCACATAATTTTCATGGTAGCAATGTGCGTGTGAACCCCATCTGCGATGAACTGTAAATAGAATGGATAAAGTAAACCCGCACCTATGAGACCTGGCTGCCTGTGTTGAAAGGGGCTCATGGCGTTGAAATAGTGTGTTATGGAGGTCGCTCCTTTTGCATAGGCTTTGGCAGCTGTTTCATAGTCTGTGGACGTGTGGCCCAAAGAAACACTAACGCCATACCCGGCGAAAAGTTCTATCATGTCCAGATGTCCTTCAATCTCAGGAGCCATGGTAACCATGAGAGCCTTGCCTTCACTAAGAAGCTCCATGATGTCATCTCTGTTGGCTTGCCTAAATAGATTTGGATCCATGGCACCGGGAACTTTCTTGCTAATGAATGGCCCTTCCAGATGAAGTGCAAGTGGTTTCGCCCCTTTTACCTGGGCAAAGCTATTAGAAAGCTGCATTATGGGCTTTAGTGTTTCAACAGGTGCACCTGTGGTAGTAGGAAGAAATGCTGTGGTACCTGTAGAGGCAAGCTTTTCTGCCATGCTGCCTATGGCCTCCAATGTGCCTTCCATGGTGTCATGGCCTGCGAATCCATGAATGTGAACATCGACAAAACCAGGCCCTACTACGTAGTCGGTTAAATCTACCAGTTCAACCCCGCTTTCGGGTGGTTCAAATGAAACTTGCTCGACGCGTGAATTGTTCACTTCAATGTAGACAGTGCCGTCAATGGGCTCTGGTGCGTAAAAGTGGTCTGTCTTTATCACATAGTGATTACTTTTAATTTCAATGGTCATTATGGCGTGCCTCCTAAAACTCCTGTTTTACTTGTTGATCCAGATGCGGTACCCGTATAGGTCTCTGTATTTTTCTTTTAATTTATCGTTGAACTCCGGGCCACCGTCAATGTTTGCACTCATGAGTACTGGTGGCTCAAAGTTATTTGCAAGCATTTCCTCGATGGCGAAAACTACTGTTTGGTTCAGAAGTAAATCTGCAGCAATGGAGGATGTACCACCCACTTTTGTGTAGAGTCCTTCTATTTCCACTGCAGCGTCTCCAGGTATGCTATGGTTATCTAGCACCACGTCTGCAAGTTCGAATAGTCTTTTCCCACTAGAGTGCCTGGATGTGCTGTTTTTACTCACTTCTAAGGCAGTCACAGCGATTAAAGGTACATTCTTGGATTTCACAAAGGATGCCATTTCTATAATGAAGGGATTTCTTCCCGAGTTTGATATGATCACTACACAGTCCTTTTCTCTTAGATCCCAACTTTCTATGAACTTTGTTCCTACACCTTCAATGGTTTCGTAACGCCCGAAGGTTTCTTCCATGACAGCTTTCGCTGGCAGCAAGCCACCAGCTCTGCCAGCAATTTCTATGGAAGCAGCATAGGAATGGCCACTGCCAAAAGCCTGTATAATGCCACCATTCATGATGCTCTGCGCCATCAAGTGGCCAGCTTGTTTCATGTGTTCCTCTTCTCTTTCCAATAAGGGAATCAAATCTTTAATCACTTGAAAGTATTTCATTGTAGTATTCTCCTTTCTCTTTGTACGGGGCGAATAAAAACCCAACCCGCGCCAAATGGAGTGGGTAAAGAAGCTGCTGGCGCTAGACCAGCAGCTTCTTCTTTTTTAACTCTTCCACTAGATCAATGTCTCTGTCTGCAGGCGTCCTTTTTGGAGTGATACGATAGCCGTAGGCCGCAATCTTTTGGTATGTTTGAGCATCTTCTGACGTTACTGCTATCCACGGGAATACCATCACAGGCTTTGTGCCTGGAACAGGCGCCTGATTTCCCACGTTCACCGATTCAAACTTCAGCCCGCCGTCTAGCAGTCCTAAGGCATCCTCAGGTGTTTTGGCAATGACTAGCGCTGCACCAGACTGATTTTCTAGTGTTTTCAAATAATCTATGGCTTCTTTCACTCCCAACACTTTGGTAGGAAGACCCCTGGCAGCTTGAGGCAGCATGATCTTTTGTATGGGGTCAACGGCAACTTTGTCGTTTACTACTATGATCATATTCGCCCCGTAGAAAGAACACCACGTAACTGTTACCTGACCGTGTATGAGTCTGTTGTCAATGTGAAGATGTAGTTTCACTTATACCAACCTCCTTGAGCGAATTTTAGCTGTTTTGAAGTGAAGCTCTGAGCAGTTGGGTGAGATTTTTTATGGATTCAACGCCCGCAGTCATAGCGTTAGCTGAAAGCTCTTGAAGAGAGCTACTTTCTCTAAAGCTTACTATCTCCAGTAGCATGGGCAAATTAACACCCGTAATTACTTCCACATTTTCGTTTAGTAGATAAGCTGCAGCGTTACTGGGGGAGGCACCAAACATATCTACAAAAACCAGTACGCCGCTACCGTCGTCAAGCATCTTAACAGCACTTAAGATTCTTTCTTTGAGTTCATCAATGCTGTCGCCTTCCTTTAAAGATACAAAATCCACCTTTTCTTGGGGTCCAGCTATCATCTGCATAGCATCCAATAATCCTTCTCCGAGTCTGCCATGGGTCACAATTAACATTCCTACCATGTTTCACTTTTCCTTTCTCTTTAAGCTAAGATTCCAAGAGCACCGCACACAATACCAATAACTACTAACAGGAACAGTATCTGCAGAATGCTCCATTTTCTGGAACGTAGCAGCCAATAAACCAAGAAGACAAAGGTCAGTGGCAGTAAATAGGGCAGTAGCTGGTCGAGGAATGTCTGTATCTCTACTACTTGCTCAACGGTTTTGCCTTCAACGACCACGGTTCTAGCAAATTTTAGTGGCGTCTTCACCGAAGCTAAGATGGATGGAATAAAGCCACCCATGACTCCCAAAGCGAACATGCTTGCAAGGTCTGTAATGGTAGTGAGTGCTCTGCTGCCTGCAGTCTTCACTAAGTTTATGCCCTGGTTGTATCCTAGCCAAAAACCGGGGAACATTACGTAGAAGTAGATGAATCCTAAGAGCAGCATGAGAACAGCTCCAAACCAATTTCCACTTAAGGCCATGCTGGCAGCAAACACCGCGAAGATAGGCTTCATAAGAATGGCCGCAATAGTGTCTCCTATACCAGCCAAAGGTCCCATTAATGCTACTTTGATGCTGTCTGCCACTTCTGGCTGTTTCTGTTCTTCCAAAGCACAAGCGGCCCCAAAAATTGTTGGAGAACCAATAAATGGATTGGTGTTGTAGAAATTAAGGTGCCTTTTGATGGCTTCGAAGTATTCATCTTCGCTGGGATAAACTTTCTTGAGTATTGGCATTATGGAATAAGCGAAGCCGAGTGCTTGCATTCTTTCATAGTTCCAAGACAGCTGAAGAGTGAAGTTATGCCGTAGCATGGCTGTTACCAGATCCCGTCGTGTCACATTAGTTTCTTCTAGGGGCTGAGGCCCTGTAACAAGTTCTTCTTCACCCATTGCTTCGGCTTGTACGCTTTCTACTCGCTCAATGCGAGAAGACAAGTAGTTGTAAATAGCTACTACAGCGAGTATGGCAAGCATGATGCCAATAAGTGGCATCTTTAGATAAGCGAATAGAACAAAACCAAGAATGAAGAATCCCCAGTACTTAGGTAATGGCAGGTACGTAAGCAGTATTCCAAAACCTAATGCTGGCAGCAGGTGACCCATAGCGGTAAAACCATTGGTCAACCAAGCAGGAATTGCTGAGACTAAGTTCTGAATAGGTCCTGCTCCAAGCCAGATAGCAAAGAACAGTGGTATGGCTCGGCTCAATCCCCAAGGTAACTGGCCTAGCCAGTGCATCAAGACAATACCTCTTTCATTGTGAGTTTCCGCATAGTGATCAGCGCCATGAATAAAGACTGTGGTTATGCTTCTTCCCAGAATATCTAGCTGAGTCATTAGTAGAGACACAGGTACAGCAACAGCTATTCCTTGTGTTATAGCCACTGAAAGTGGCTCATTAGACAATGCAGCTACAGCTGTACCTACGATAGCACCAGTCATGTAGTCTGGAATAGTAGCACCGCCGTACGTCCACAAACCCAAAGACATGAGTTCCAGAGTACCTCCGATGGCTAAGCCAAGAGGAACGTCTCCAACGATGAGCCCAGTGAACAAACCGGCAACAATTGGGTCAGCGAACTGCCACGCAGGACCTAGATTCGCGAGAATGGCAAAGTAACCATACAGAGCTAATAGAAATGCAATTCCTACACTGTAACCTTCCATTGATACCACACCTCCCTGTGAATCGATTGCGCCCTGTTGTGGGCGTTACACCGCATATGTGTGTCAGGATCCACCTCCTTGGAGGCGTTACACTGCTCTACAACCTCCACTAACAATTCTAATACGAATGCACGCTAAGTTCACCTTATAAATTCCTTATTTTTGTTAAATACTTCTCGATTACACTTTGGTTATATTCATCAACCTCTTGCTTGTTCGCCATAAGAGAACCGTTGAAGTAGACATCTGGAGTAAAGCCTCCATCAAGAAGATTTTTCACGGTTTGAACTACTAGCGAATGCATTATAAAAGATCCTGCAATAGTGGACAGAGCACCAACGCCCATGGGCAAGCCTTCAAAAGTCAATGCTGCATCGCCAATGGGACAGCAATTATTAATAGTCACAGTGGCATAATCTTTCAATTTCTTTCCAGAGGAATGCAAAGATTGCAAATAATCGGAGTACTGCATCGATGTTATGGCTATAACATTCACGTCCCTTTCTTGACATGCTTTAGCTATTTCGATAGGAACAGCATTATTTCCGGAATTTGATATGGCTACGAGGACATCTGGTGGCGCTATACGGTGATAGTCAACGATAATTCTGCCAATGCCTTCTACCTTTTCTAAATACTCTGACTTTGTTATTTCCTGATGTCCAGTCAAACTTGGTTCTAAGATGGCGTGAATGTTTGCCAGCGTTGCTCCCCGCCAAAACACATCTTCAGCTACCAAGTGCGAGTGTCCAACACCAAAAGTGTGTATGATACCGTCATTTCTTGTGCATGTGGCTAAGATGTCCGAAGCTTTTAGCAAGTTCTCGCGCTGGGTACTGCTAATCTGTGTAAGGATGTTGCTTACAACGTTCAAATAGTCGTTCAAGGGATCTCTTTCCATTTTGCACCTCCTAGTTGCTTTGATTGTACAGTAGCGTCTTCTATATATATGGTGATTAAAAACATTGTTCTAGTGTTTTTCTGCAGAATTGCTTGATTCCACTGAGTTGAATGTACTACTTTGTAGAATATTTTCACAAAGAACTGGTAATATACTGTTTAGATGGGTTCAACAAAAGAACCCATACAAGAAACCATTCACGATTTAGGAGGTGTTTAACCTTGGCAGAGGTGAAACCAGATTACACGTTGGACATGAGGGGAGAAGTTTGCCCGGTTCCAGATGTGGAGACCAGAAGGAAACTTAAAACCATGAAGAGCGGCGAAATTCTTGAGGTTCTCATTGATTATCCGCTTTCCAAGGAACGTATTCCGGCCAATGCACCCAAAGAAGGAGGGGAAGTACTAAGCATTGAGGAAACCGGTCCCAGCGAATGGCGCATCGTCATCAAGAAAAAGTAGTAGTACACGCTAACTGTGAATCACTTTTAGAAAAGGAGGTACGACCATGCAAGGCACGTTGATTGGTGGACTCATTGTTGGTCTTCTGTTTGGTTTCCTGCTTCAACGCTCCAGAATGTGTTTTAACTCCGCTATTAGAGATGTTCGCTATTTTAAAGACAATTGGTTGTGGAAACAAGGACTAATGGCAATTGCAGTGGAAACTATTGGGTTCCAGTTGATGGCTGCTTTAGGTGCAATTAAGCTGAATCCATCAGCATTCATTCCTGCTGCTCAGATTGTAGGCGGTTTCGCATTTGGTATGGGTATGGTTCTAGCAGGAGGCTGCGCTAGTGGTGTTACTTACAGAATAGGTGAGGGAAATGCTGTAGCAATTATTGCTGCCACTTTCTATGCTCTTTTCGCCGGAGCTGCTAGAAATGGAAAGCTAAAATCTATTACTGCCCTGTTTGGCAAGCCCATCACTGTTACCATGGAGAATCCAGGAGTCTATGCTGCAAAAGATGGACAGGTAGCGCCAACAGTTGCTAACTTACTGGGTATCGATCCATGGATTGTTGCGATTGTTTTTGCTTTGATCATCTTTGCATATTTGTTCTTCACCAAGACTTCTCAGAGGAAAGCACCCATGCATTGGACTGTGGGTGGAATTCTAATTGGTCTTGTGGGTATGCTGGGTTATTGGTCGCAGCAAACTTATAGTTTGGGCATTACCGGTGGTTGGATTAACTTATTTACTGCTACTTTAACTGATGCACCTTATAACTGGATCGGTATGGAAGTTTTCGGCATCATCATTGGTGCATTTATTTCCGCTTTGATTTTCAAGGAGTTCAAGATCCGATTTCCGAAAGATCCTAAAGCTTATGCGTACGCTGTCATAGGTGGCGCTTTGATGGGTTGGGGCGCTGGAGTGGCAGGAGGTTGCAATATTGGGCACTTCTTGAGCGGTGTGCCTCATTTGGCAATCAGTTCTCTTCTGGCTACTGCATTCTTCATACTTGGTAACTGGTTCATGTACTGGTTGCTTTACGGGAGGGATTAGTAATGCACATCGTTTTACAGGTAATTAATCCGCCTTACAGCTATGAGGATATGGATAGTGCTATAAAGATAGCTGATGCGGCTTTGAAGAAAGGTCACAAGGTATCCATCTTTTTATTCGCTGATTCTGTGCTTTCCGTGAACACCAAAGTTAGGCCAATCAGAATAGATAGGAATATACCAAATCTGCTCAAAGACTTGGCTGACAGGGGAGCAGAGATCCATATCTGTGGACTTTGTTTTGAATATCGTGGACTTGACATTGAAGCGGCTACGCCAGGTGCTGAGCTTAGCGGCGTGCCTGAGATGGCCACGCTACTGGCCACAGCAGATCGCTACGTCAACTTCGCAGTGTAGGAGGTGGCTAGAATGAGAAAAGTGTTGTTTGCAGTCTATCAATCCCCTGTGGGCTCCATTTGGGTCAATGAGGCATTTAGGTGCGTCTTTGGTATGTATGCTGAGGACATAGAGCCTGCCGTTTTGTTGGTACGCGACGCGGTTATTGCTTTGAACAAAGAAACCAAACCAGAACATCTTGGTTTGCTTCCACTAAATACCACATTTAAGTACATTGAGCGTTATGGGACAAAGGTTTACGCTGTAAAAGAGTGCTTGGATTGGCGAAAGATAAAAGAAGAGGACATCGATCCTAGGTGGCATGCTGAACTCATATCAGAAAAGGACTTGCCAAAGCTTTTGCACGAGTATGATACCGTGCTGTGGTTTTAAGAAGGAGGTGCCAGTGATGTCGCTAATAATGGTGAAATTCAGCCCAAACGGAAAAATGCTGAACTCGCTGCTCTTTGATGCTGCCATGGACGGGGACGATTTGCTACTCATACAGGACGGCGTGCTTTATGCTGTAGCTAAGCCAGAACTTGTGGACGAATTAAAAGGGCGCGGCGTGAATGTTTACGCTTGCAAAGACGACTTGATTGCTCGAGGTTATGATCCAAGCACCGTAAATGCTAATGTGGTGGACTACGAAGGCATTGTAGACCTGATTGAGAAAAATCCTAAGATAATTAGCTAAAGACTGGTAAGCTTTTTGCACAACGTTTTGGTGTGCGTTGAGATGCAGGGGAAGGGCTCCTCACCAAAGATGAGGAGCCCTTTTTATTTTCTTACATTGTTATCATGCTAAGGCTTTTGATATGCCTTCCAGAGCTTGCTTAAGTAGTGTGCGAGGCATAGCATAGTTCACTCTTAGGAATCCTTCGCCACCAGGACCGAACATGGTTCCTTCTTCCACGGCAACTTTTCCTTCATGCAGTAACTTCTGGCTTACTTGAGCAGAACTCATATGGAGCTGCCTTATGTCAAACCACGCTAGATAGGTTCCTTCTGGCTCTATTACACTTACCGTGGGCATTTTTTCCTGTAGAAATGTTTTTATGAACTGCAAGTTTTCCTGCAGATAGTCAAGAAGCAAATCAAGCCATGGCTCACCGCAACTGTAGGCTGCCTTAGTAGCCACAATCGCAAACAGATTTGTTTTGTTCAATGCTAAAGCGAACATGGCTTCCTCAAATGTTTTTCTTAACTGTTCATCCGGAATAAACAAATTTGTGTTTTCTAAACCTGCCAAATTGAAGGTTTTGCTAACTGATGTTGCAGTGATTGTGCGTTTCGCTAGCTCTGGCGCTACATTTAAGAGTGGATAATGAACGTTGGGAGGAAAAACAAAATCTGCCCAGAGTTCGTCATCAAAAATCACTACATCTTCGTATTTGCTGAGTACGGCTGCAAGTTCTTTGAGTTCTTCTTTGTTCCAAACACGTCCCACGGGATTATGTGGGCTGCAAAAAATGAACATTTTTGCTCCTTGACTTAACTGTTTATCCAAATCTTCCAAATTCATGGTGTAACGACCACTGTTGTTGAGCATTAGCTGGTTGTACAGCACTTGCCTACCTGCTAGCCTTACGGTTCTTTCAAAAGGTGGGTAAACGGGTGGCTGGATGATAATACCATCTCCTGGTGAGGTAAACGTTCTTACAGCTACGCTAAGAGCAGAGATGGTACCTGGTGAAGTAATAATCCAATCATGCTTCACGTCCCAGCCGTGGCGCCTTTGCCACCACCGGGCTACTTCTGAGTAGTACTCTTCGTCTACGGTGGTATAACCAAAGATGCCGTGCTGTGCGCGCTGTTTAATTGCTTCCACCACTTCGGGAGGACTTCTAAAGTCCATGTCCGCTACCCACATGGGAATCGCATCATCGGTACCATAAACGTTCTTAAGTCCATCCCACTTGCTGGAGTTGGTACCTTTACGGTCTACCACTTGGTCGAAAAAGCTTTTATCCAACCAAAACACCTCCCAAAGTCCATTCTACTATGGAGGTAATTCCTATGGTCTAACACTTTTCATTGTGTAAGCTTGCTTTATTCAATAGCCTCTTCAGGAATAGCAATAATGGTCAAGATGTAATTTAAAATGGAAATGCTTGTGGCAAAATGAGTTCTTGCAGCTAAGAGTGTAGAGCGATCTTAATTCTTAACTGTAGTGCGCTGGCAAGTTTTTGCAGGAGGTGAAGGCTGGTGACTGTACTTGTATGGGTTTTTGTTCTGTGCGCTGTGGCCTCTGGGCTGTTATCTGTTATACGTACGAGGTGGAGTCAGGTTTTAAGTTTGCTAATCGGCCTATTTGCTACGGGCTATGGCTGTCTCTACGAACTCGGTATTGCAGCGGAACACATTCAGTTTTCTGTGTACAAAGCTAACATATCTTTTATCTGGACTGGTATTGCTAGAGTTTTATGGCCCACAGTGCTCGTTACGCTGATCTTAGTTTATCTGGCTTTGTTCGACCTCAAGGAGAAACATTGGATCGAGCAGTTCGTTGCACTTAGTTTAATTGGCAGCATAGGTGTCTTCTTAGTACTCACCTCCAGGACTTATCTTTCCATGTTTTTGGCGTGGGAAATCATGCTTTGGTCTGGATTTTTCATTGTGCGTTTAACCACACATGAAAAAGATGCTGTGAAAGCGAGCTTGGTTAGTAATGTTTTTTGGTCAATCTTATTCTTGGTTGCAGTCATTCTGCTTTCTGCATACGGTTGGGATTCCAGTTATGGCGCTGTTGCAGAAAAGTTAACTTCCTTCAATATGCCGTCAGTGCTTGGGTTACTGCTTCTTTTCTTGGTGTTCCTTAGTAATATGGGCGTGTTCCCGTTCCACTTTTCAATGGAACGCACATTGAAAAGCGTGGATCCTGTTGCTGCTGCTTACCTCTCGGGAGCTACAACCAAGGCAGGGCTTTTCGGTATGTTATCCATGTCTTTGTTTACCGGAGCGGAATGGCTTTCGCACTTTGGGTCTTTGGTTTCTCTGCCTGTTGGAAGTTTGGTAATTGGCGGCGTGGTAATAGCTGGAGCGGTATACTTCACCCATAAGGCTTTGAAATCTGACGATTATCTAACCTTACTCAGCTACATTTCCAGCCTACAGCTCTCTTATGTTGCGATCATATTGCCCTTCATGCCCATGGAAGTGGATTATTTGCCTGCTGCATTCATAGGTACTGTTATGATGGCCTATGCTCACAGTTTGTCCCAGACTGGTTTGTATGTGGCAGCTGGCTGGTCTACGGAAAATAGCTTGTCTAGTGAAGGTGAAGAAACTAAAGAGTCAGTGGAGCAATTACCTCTATGGCGTAGGATGCCTTACACCAGTGTTTTGTCTTTGATCAGTGGTTTATCTGCCATTGGTTTGCCACCTTTAATTGGGTTCGGTGCTTTATACATGATTTACACAGCCTTCTTCGAGATGAATCTTTACGTGCTTCCTGGTTTGCTCCTGCTAGTTACCTTGTGTTTACTACTTTGCACGATAAAGTATCTTGGTGGCTTCCTTCTCGTTAAGAAATCCAGCACCATTCGCGAAAGAGGCATTGTGAGCATGTTGGTAAGCATTTTGACCAGCGTCGGAATTCTGGGCTTAGGTGTTTTCAATACCAGTTTACAAAAACTACTAAGCGAACCTCTCAAGTCCTTGTCGGAATTCTTCGTGTTTGATTTCAACACACAAACTGCTGCGGGTAGTTGGAATAGTTTGTACGTTTTCGCCATTCTGATAGCGGCAGTGCTCATGGCAGCCTTGGTATGGAGTTTTGGCTCTAGCGAGGAAGCAGGTGGATCTACCAATTCCAATAGCGAAGAAAGTTCTCCTGGTTTGCCTGCTGCAGTTCATGACTCTGATGAGTTTCCAAAAGAAGGTGATAACCTATGATGACCAAAGAAAATATTTTGGGTGCCTTTGTCCTTTTACTGCTACCGCTGTTTTACATGTTCGTTGGCCTTTTTCTTGTTGGCGTTTTTCAGTGGTTGAGGAACCTAAGTAAGCCAACCGACCAGCATGTGCCTTTCTGGAAGCCTTTTATGGATGTGGTAGCTTTTTTCAAGGAGCCTTCTACCGATTTGGGTTGGCTACCAAACCTCCTGTTTATTCTTGCCTTGGCAGTGCCTGTGTTCTTGGTCTGGTTGCTCCCGTTCACTTCTGTGCCTACCATGGCAGTTCACGGCGATCTTTTAGTTGTGAGCTTTGGGCTATTTGCCAGCTCTTTGCTTATGGATCTGGCGGCAAAGTCGTTAGTAGAAACTTCTGACGACTGCCAGCGCGCTCATGGATGGAACGTTTGGGCTGTTGATTTGTCTTTGATCCTTGTGGCTTTCGTTGTGGCAGCTACTGTGGGGTCGCTGAAGCTTACTGACATCGTGAATGTGCAGTGGGGAGACATAATAAGTGGTAGCAGCCCTAGTGCTTTTAGTTTCAAAGATTGGCTAATTGGTAAACTGCCTTTAGCAGGGTTGCTGGGTATTGTTTCTTTGGGGGTTTATCTTGCAAACATTACTCAACTGTTCAGACAACAGTATTTGGAAAGTTTCCATAAGGGTGCTAGTAAATACGCCGGGATGCAGCTCTTAACGTCTTCTTTGAACGTTGCTGTGAGATTGATTCTCTATTCTCTACTGTTCTTGGGCCCCGGCTCTGTTTTAGTTACTACTCTGAAAGTACTAATGGTTTTTGTCCCTTCTGCTTTAATTGGCATGCTTGTCTCTATGGTGTCTTCAGCAAAACTCATGGGGTACTTAAATACTTTGGTGGTTGTTCTGTCGTTTATTAGTCTGGTATTGACATCTTTATGACCTAACAATAGGAGGTATGAAGGTATGCTGCAGTGTGACGAGGCAGGGAAAACACTTTTAGGCATGCCGGAAAACTATAGAGAGTTTTTCGATTTACCAATGGAAGAGGGCAGTCCAGACCGCTGGTGGCTTTGGGTAAATACCCCAGAAGGCTTGGTAAAAGCACTTTCCGCACTGGAACTTGATCAATGGAGATACAAGTTGGAGGCAAAAATGTTAGAAGAAATGCGTGCCAAACCGACTATGAAGATATCTTATGATGAAGGTATGCAGCGCTGGTATGAGAAAACCAAACCTGCCATTGTTAGCGACATAACCAGGAAGTTAAAGAAACACTTGCGTGATCTATGACGGCTTTAAAGGTAAAAGTAAAGGTTTCAACGTGAATACACCTGCGCAGTAAGAGATTTGATCATACGTGCATTCATACACATGGGAAAGTACATTAATAATTTCCTCTGCTACGAGATAGAATTCTTCATCATCCCACAGGCTTTGGTAATGCTTCCTGCAGGTTTCCAAATTAACCCGTTTTTCGAAGGATATATCGCCTATGAATGCTGTTCCTTGCGGTTTAAGAAGCGTAGCCAAACTTAGGAGTATTTCAATCTGTTTTTCTTCATTTAAGTGGTGCAGCGCGTACGTACTTATTACATAATCATAATTGCCTGCTTGCTCCAGTAAACGTTCGGGCAGTCCGTTAGAGAAATCCCACTGGATAATGGTTGCATCAGGCATCTTTTCTTTGGCAGCTGTTAACATATTTGAAGAACAATCTAATGCGGCTATCCTGCTTCCAGCTTCATAAAGCATTGAAGAAAGTACACCTGTACCTACTCCCAAGTCAAGAATCTTGGCATCGTTCTTAGGATTCACTCGGTCCCAAATAAATGAAAGTACTTTGCTGTAGCCGGCAAAAGGGTATTCGTTCTTGTGGTCAGATTCAAACACACCTCTATCGTATTTTTCTGCCCATCTGTCGAATAGGTTTTCTTTAGAGAAATTCACTTTTTACCGACCGTTTATATCGTTAAAGCTAATAAGGTAATGATGGTGGTTGCTGCTTAGAACTAAACGCTCCGGCAATATGCATCACGCCGGCAATGAGCAAAGCGATACCAGTTAAGACAGGTAGTGACAAAGCTGCAACAAACGGGTTAAGTATGATTAAGAATCCCGCTATTAGGAGTAGTACGTTAAGGATTATACTAGTGATGTACATTGCACTGCTTATGAGTTTGTAGAAGCCAGCTCTGGTAAGTCCTAACACACCCTCAATAAAAAACCATATGCCAATGATGAATCCTAGAGCGCTTACAGCAAAGGCTGGTCGCGTCAAGAGAATAATCCCCAAGATTATGGCTATTATTCCGTATATTAGATTGGCAGTAGACTCTTTGTATTTGAAGAGAAAAATAACGCCACTTACTAAGACTGCAATACCCACCAAAATAGCTAATGTAGTCATAGTAGCTGCTGGATTAGTTAAAACCAAAATGCCCACAATAATCATCAAAATGCCAATAAGTAGATTGGTCCAGTCAAAACGTGATTCCATAACAAATCGCCTCCCCTTTGTGTGTATTTATGCTGGTTATTATAGCATAGGGATGCCTGCAGCTAGACATTCCTCCATTGTTTCCTGGGGCCAAACGCTTGCTTGTACTTCGCCGATGTGCACTTTTCTGAGAAAAATCATGCAGAGGCGTGATTGGCCAATGCCTCCACCCATGGTTAAAGGAAGTTCACCACTAAGCAATCTTTTGTGATAGGGGAGGTCTTTCTTGTGAAGTTCGCCTCTAAAGTCTAACTGTTCAAGTAGGGACTTAGAGTTTACTCTTATGCCCATGGAAGAAAGTTCCACGGCCTGGTCTAAAAGAGGATAATACACAATGATGTCACCATTTAAGCCATGATAACCTTTTTCTGTTACGGTGATCCAGTCATCGTAGTCTGCTGCTCTGCCGTCGTGCGGAAGCCCATCTTTAAGCGGATAGCCAATACCTATAATAAACACGGCCCCAAAGGTTTTCACCACAGCGTCTTCTCGTTCTTTAGGGGAGAGATCGGGATACATCTTCTGCAGCTCCTCACTGTGAATGAAATGAATCCTTGAAGGCAAAAAAGGGCCTGGCAAACTAGGGAAACGTTTGCATATGTCACGTTCAGTATCTCTGATTATTCTGTATATTTTCCTGACCACGCGTTTGAGGAATTGTAGGTTTCTTTCTGCTTCTGTGATTACTATTTCCCAATCCCATTGATCCACGTAAAAGGAATGAAGGTTGTCTACCACCTCATCAGATCTTATGGCGTTCATATCAGTGTAAATACCTTCACCAGGTAGAAAGCCATACCTGTGCAAGGCTTCTCTTTTCCATTTAGCTAAAGATTGGACAATTTCCACTTGGCTACCGTCTTTTGTGGTAAAGCTGACGGGTTTTTCAACACCGTTCAAGTTATCGTTTAAGCCTGTGTGGGCATTGAGCATGAGCGGGGCAGATACTCTCTGCAAATTGAGTGCTTTGCTCAATTTCCTTTGAAATGAGTCTTTTATCAGCTTTATGGCTACTTCTGTTTCCCTAACATCAAGGTAGGGGGAGTAAGATCGTGGTAATTTCAGTCTGCTCTTCGCTTTCATTTCCAAACCTGTATGCAATCGCAGCACCCCTTTCTCTCATGCCCAACTTTTTTGTATGAAGGCATTATAGTGGCTTAATGGCACTATGTGAAAAGAAAAGGAGAAGCATCGATTAAGTTTCAGTTAACTTGTTATTACGAAAAAAGGAAGAGCCATCAGGCTCCTCCTTTAAAAGTCGTTTCTGCTTTGCGGTTGCTAGCTTAGAATTGCTTTGCCAGCTGCTCGGCTTCCTTCATGGCATCGGAAACACGCTTCTCCACGTCTTCACCGATGATGTCAAGTCGCTGTGCAGCTATTAGGGAAACATCTTCCACGCCGAAGAATTTAAACATGGTGGTTACGTATTTACTTGCAAAGTCCCATTGGTCAAAAGGCGGAGTAAGGTATTCGCCACCTGTGGTCATGATAACCACGGCTTTCTTGTTCTTAAGTAAACCAACAGCTCCATTTTCTGTGTATTTAAACGTAATGTCGGTTACTGTGATGTAATCAAAGTAAGCCTTTAATATGGCTGGAATGCTTAGGTTCCACATGGGAGTTGCTATGACGTATTTGTCTGCTTCTGCAAACTGGTATGTGTATTTGAGAACTGGATGATCCTTTAGGTTGGATTTGTCTTTAGACATTATGGTGTTGATCTCTTCTTTTGACAAGAAATGGATGTTTTCCTTGTACAAATCCAATTCGATTATCTCATCCTCTGGGTGAGCTTTTTTGTATTCGTTAATAAAATGCTCTGAAATTCTGAATGTACGTGATTCCTCGTTGTTTTTTGGGTTAGCCTTGACATAAAGCACCTTTGCCATGTTCTTTCAACCTCCTCATAGCTTTACAAAGTGTTATCTGTTTCACGATTAGAATTATAACCATTCCAGACAAATGTCATTCACACATTAGAATGGGTCATAATAAACTTTTTTTAACATTTAACAAAATGGGAACATAACACCGCAGTATATCTAAGCAGCAATTACCGGAAAAGCAAAAACTATTTGTGCGCCTGACAAAAGCACTTAACAATAAAACGGTTTAAATTATGGTTTATAGCCATTTTCTACTTCTAAGAAAGAGCGTCATGGCAATTACAGAGACAGCCATGAGTGTTAACGCCCAAACGTAGCCGTATGTCCAATGAAATTCAGGCATATCGAAATTCATACCGTAGATACCAGTGATCACGGTGAGTGGCATCATTATGGTGGTTATAGCTGTTAGCACCTTCATTATGTTGTTCATATTGTTTGACACGCTGGACAGATAAGCATCCATGGAGGTGAAAACCATGTCGTGGTACATGTCAATCATGTCCAGAAGATGCATCAGGTGGTCATAGAGGTCCATGAGGTACATTCTGTTTTCCTCAGAAGATTGCATGGAATCATGTCTCAGCATTAAGCTGAGTACATCCAGGTTGTTTGACACGCTCTTTCTCATTTGGTTTATTTCTTGCCTCAATTTAAAAATCTCATTTAGCACTTGTTGGTTTGGTCGCTGAAATATGCGTTCTTCAATTGTCTTCAGCTTATTATCAATCTTATCAAGTATGGGGAAGTAGTTTGCTATGAGTCCATCAAGCAGGTTGTAAAGCAAAAAACCGACACCCCTATTGAGTAATTCGGGCTCACTTTTAATAGTGTTTATGGTATCTTCTATGAAATTGACATCTTTTTGATGTACTGTGACCAAGTAGTTTTTAGAGATGAATGCTGAAAACTGCGATAGTTTGACAACACTTCCTTTGTTTGATGCTGCGGTCGCTTCCATTAGGAGGAACGAGTAGTTTCCGTAACTGTAGAACTTCGGTCTTTCTCCTTCCTTCAGGGCGCTCTCTACGGCAATTGCGTGAAAGTGAAACCCTTCTTCAAGTAACTTTGCTTCCTCTTGAGTGGGTTTTGTCAAATCGACCCAAATGGTTTTTTGCGTATCACTTATGGCAGTAAGTACCTGTTTTGGATCTGTCATTTCTTCTAAATTCGAAGTCTGATTATCGTATACAAGAACTCTCAGCACAGTCTTACCCCCTTTTCTGCGATATTATCTATTTTAAGCTTTTTCGGATTTCTTTTTGTTCACACCATAAAGCTTAAGGGTAAATAGGTTTGCTACTAAGAGCAGAGCATTAAGCGGGATTTTTATAACCGCTTGAGGCATTTTCAAAAGCTAGGCGTATTCAAGAAAAGGGAGAAAGATTCTCATTAGCGCCTAAGTAGTTTCACTTTTCTTTACAGTACTTTTCGACGGCGCATATGCCTGCTCGGTAGGTAAGTACAATTCCTTAATGGCCGTGCTTCAGCTCTGTCTGGAGTGGCAATTCCTGTGTGTAGCATTCCTATACTTCTAATTAGACGCCGTCTTTAAATTTTCCAGAAGTACTTTCTGCTATTGTGCAGGAAGTGAACAATGGACTGACTAGAAGCAAGTATAACAGAGCACTGATTTTTCCCGCACCGACGCAGGAGAGATTTATAAACAATACTTCGCATTGAAATAGCATCACGAATAGCTAAGTGGCAAGTTATGCACCATAATAATGGTATACGCACGTTTAGTGCATGAAGGAAGAGGTGCAAATGATGAGCAAGCTTTTTACCCCTTTGCAGATTAAGGGGCTTAGTTTAAAGAATCGCATTGGGATGTCTCCCATGTGCATGTACTGTGCAGGTGAAGATGGGTTAGCCACTGACTGGCATTTTGTCCATTATTCTACTAGGGCTGTTGGTGGGGTGGGTTTAATACTTCAGGAAGCTACCGCAGTGGAGAAAAGAGGCCGCATCACGGCTAATGATCTTGGGCTTTGGGATGATAACCAAATTGCTCCATTGAAGCATATTGTGGATTTTGTGCACAGCGTTGAATGCAAAATCGGTGTTCAGCTGGGGCATGCTGGTAGAAAATGCGAAGTCGAGGGTGAACACATTGTGGCTCCGTCAGCCATGCATTGGAGTGACAGCTACCCTGTACCAGAGGAACTAACTATGGCTGATATACAGAAAATTGTTCAGGCTTTCGCCGAGGCAGGGAAAAGGGCAGTAAAGGCTGGATTTGACGCGTTAGAAATCCATGCTGCTCACGGTTACCTTATCCATGAATTCTTGTCACCTTTATCAAACAAAAGAACTGATAAATACGGCGGGGGAATAGAAAACAGGGTTAGGTTCCTCAGGGAAGTTCTGGAGGCAGTAAGGAGCAATGTTCCAGAGGATATTCCCATTTTCATGCGCGTTTCGGCAACCGATTACGTGGAAGGCGGGCTTGACATTGATGAGATCATAGCCATCGTGAACATGGTGAAGGATTTGGTTGATGTTGTGGATTGCAGCTCGGGCGGGCTCTTGTCGCCACGCATCGACCTTTATCCAGGCTATCAAATCGGGTTTGCAGAGGCAGTAAAAAGGGAAACGGGTGTAGCTACTGCTGCTGTAGGCCTAATAACAAGTCCTGAAATGGCTGAAGAAATCATAGGTAACCAGAGAGCAGACTTAGTTTTGCTGGGTAGGGCCCTTTTAAGGCAGCCTTATTGGCCGTTGTATGCCGCTCATTTCCTAAAGGCGGACGTGGTATATCCAAAACAATATGAACGTGGCAGATATCAGTAAGCTCACGCTCAGCAAAAGGGAAGGTGACTATGATGTTGGAAACCGATCTGCAGCCTCACATCAGGTTGGGCAGAAATCAGTCAGCTAATTATGCTCTTTTACCGGGCGATCCGGGTAGGGTTAAACGCATTGCTGCGTTTTTAGATGATGTGGAAGAGCTTGTATACAACCGCGAGTTCTGTAGCGTTCGTGGTAAATACAAAGGGGTGTCAGTGTTGGCTGTTTCTACTGGCATTGGCGGCCCCTCTACGGGGATAGCTGTTGAAGAACTTAACAAGATAGGCGTAAAAACGATGATACGCATTGGGAGTTGTGGTGCCCTTCAGGACAATATGAAAGTGGGCGACCTTGTAATTGCTCAAGCAGCTGTACGCGATGAAGGCACATCGAAAACATATATAGATCCTTGTTATCCTGCAGTTCCGGATCCTGATGTGATGTTCGCTATTTTGAAGTGTGCCAGGGAGCTGAACTATAGACATTACTGTGGCATCATAAGAAGCCACGATAGCTTTTACACAGACAGAGAGAATGAAATAGACAATTACTGGAGCGAGAGAGGCGTATTGGCTGCTGATATGGAGACAGCAGCTTTGTTTGTCATAGGACGTTTGCGAGAAGTCAGAACGGCTTCTATACTAAACGTGGTAACTGAAAAGACGGCAAGTTTGGAGCAGAGCATCAACGACTATGCCAGTGGAGAACGAGCAGCAGCTATGGGTGAGGAAAGTGAAATCAAGTTAGCACTGGAGACCTTCGCTTTTCTGAGCGGCTTAGAATTGTCTTCCACTTGAACTGTAAAAGAAGAGCTCCACTGTGTATCGGTCGTCCCAAATAGGTAGTTGAGCACACCTTTTTGTCCCCATGGATTAACAGGGGAACCACCTGCGCCCGTGCTGGCGGGAGATAGCGATGATGCATGTGCCTAAGCTCCGTTTTCACTTGTTCTACTCACTCCCTTTCGATGGAGAATTTCCCGGAAACCCTCCTGGTTCTGTTCTACAATAGTAGAACGAATTTGTCAATACTTTTTAGATACTTATTTACGGAAAAACTGCGCCTTCTTTAGTTGCACCTGCATAAGAGCCTGTTTAAAACTACCGCCACGGCACTGGTCACTTCAGGTAAAAAGAACCACGCTTACTTCGTGCTATGCTGCTTGCCTTGCAAATGTCTGTTCAATGTCTTTAATAGTTTAGTACTCAGGTATTTTGAACGAATTTTCAGCGGCTCTGTAATCCAACCTTCTTTACTTTCTCATCGTATTTTCTTCTATGCGCCCCAGGCAATGGCCAGCACTATTTGGAAACTTCGTTTTTCCGGTGCTTAATATTCCACTTCAGTTCCTTTCAGCGCAGACGTCAGTACAGTTGCTTTAAATTCCTCTGCATCTTTGGGAAACCATGTAGGCTGATTAGGTTCAGTAAACGTTGTATAACGCTGGTCGGTGTTGTCCACCGTACGGTAAAGAACGAGTGGGTTGAACTGGAAGAAAGGCGCCAATTCTTTATCGCTTGCTGTCGGAGAAAGTGTGACCATTACTGTTTCTAGCGACTTTGGGGCTATAGGTACCTGATCGTAAGGTCCTATCCTGTTTTCGGTAGCTGTAGTCGTTGTGGACTTAGTATAGTCTTCCTCACCGCCCAGTAAATACATTTTTGCCTCCAGGTCTTCTGTAGGACTCACGCCGTCAACAATTACCTCCGTGCTGCAAGTATTTTCAAGGGCTATCATCAATGTGTTGTCGAAGAATAGAGGGCTGGAATGGGGAGGGTTGTCAAAACAGGATTGCGCCTGCGAAGGCTTACGAACTTCAATGACCCAGTGCAAAGGAAAAACGAATTTATTCTTCGCACCTGGTACTTGAATGCTGGTTACCTCATGAACACCCTCTGTCAAATCTTTTAGAGTCAATCTGAGGTAAGTGAAATGGTATTCGTTGTTATCACCGTATGTTCGACCTAACGTTATTGGCCAAAACAGGCTAACATTTTCCGAAACAACTTTGCCATCCATGGTCACACTGAATGCCTCACTTGTGTACCATTGTGGGTACTGATATTTTTCTTCAGTACCGACACCCATTATGGGTATGTACGCTATAGCCTTTTCGTCTGTGGTAATGCCTGTGTAACCTTCCCACTTTGCTAAGTAAAGTCCGTCTTCCAGTTTACTTTGTTGTGTAGTACAACCCATCATTGACAGGCAAACTAGAAGCAAACAACTCAGAGCGGTTATCCGAAACATTCTCTTATTTCCACTCTTATACATTTAGTCCCCCTCCTTTTTCCACCTCGTGTATGAGTGTGGATTCCCTACATGTATGTTAGCTTACTTTTTGTTGTCTGGTGCCCCTCTACATAAAGTAACACTTACATATTGGAAAAGATTTTCTAAACAAGGCTTGGTGAAAAAGGGGGCCGGCTTTCGGCCAGCCCCGTTATAAGTAGTTGTTTTAACCTGCTTGGTATGTTATTCTGATGCTCTTTGTATCAGGTAGCCATTCTACCTCGCAGCCAAGAGATTCTGCTACAAACCTTAAAGGAACCATGGTTCTGCTGTTTGTGATTTCTGGTACCACATTGGGGTTAGATGGGTCGATCATTACTTCTTGGCCATTAACCTTAGCCTTGTTCTTTCCTATCCAAAGGTTTATGGACTTTCCTTCATAGGTTATATCAACGCGCCTATCAGCTGGGTCCCATTTAACCTGCCCACCCATGGCTTCAACAACGGCCCTAATGGGGAGCAGCGTGCGGCTGTTCTTTATGATTGGTGGTGCATCCAGGATTTTGGTTTGATTATTTACCTTGAACTGCGGCTTTCCGACTTGGAGTTCAATGAGATTGAGTGGAACCAACTGAATAGTTATGAGTTTCCAAGTTTCCAGTGTTAATTCATCCAAAACCTTTCTCCGCGCGACTACTGTGACTTTGTTCACCTGTGTTGTTAGTGTGATGTTTGCTTTGAACATTCCACTACTGTCTACGGGGACATTTTCTCCGTTTATCTCCACAAAGTTGCCCGCTTCTGTTTTTCCGCTCAGAACCAACACCGGATCTGGTTCGAATACGTACTTTGTAACGGTATACTCCTCAGGAATATTCACTGTTAACGATGGGGGAGTTGTATCTGGACTGTTCTTTACTTGAATGTAGCCCGATGCAGTATCCACGTTTATGTACACGTATTGTTGTTCTTTTACCGATATGCCGGAATCAGAAGCAGCTATAACATATTTGTATTTTCCATCCTTCACAGGAAACTTGTCCTCGCCTAAGCCGTTCCAGACAGCTTTGTAATGTCCTATTAACAGTCCTCTCTCAGAGTAAAAAGTGGTTACCGTGGCATTGTTTTCATCAAGTATGGACACTTCAACCAATGAGACCGAGTTCATAAAATATCCATATGGTATTGTGGTAGGGGTGTCCACAAGCGCGGCTGGACCATCAATAGAGCCAAGCGTCAATGTGAAATCAATTGTCACAGTTCGCTGCTCAGGAATGCTGAAGTCAAGAACAGTAGAAGATGCTCTCACGTTGGCAAGCTTTGATGGCCTAGTTCCAGTAACAGGGAACCACCAAGCTGATGGATCATTCCAAATAAGTACAGGCACATGTACATGTACATGTACCTTTGTTTCTCCATTAGTAAGCCAAATTAAGCCTTCGTGAGGTCCTTTTGAAAGTTTCGTTAGGTCGGCTGAGGGGATAAATGTTACTGTGGCCGAGCCCCCCTTTGGTATTGTCAATGTGCTTGGGGAAATAGATAGCTTCAGCCCATCATTAGCACCGAGTTCGAAATTGCCCAACGTTAGTTCCACTGATGCCGAGAGAGTCAGAGTAGTCCCACTAACATTCTTTACGACCAGATCCGCAGTTTTTAGCCCAGTTGCTGTCATTGATATGGAGTAGGGCTCTACTAAAACGCTGGTTTCGAAGGCTCTTAACGCATCTACGCGGCCAGAACCTTGCATGAGTAACGATTCAGGCTCTTTGTTGTCGTCATTATAGAAAACAGTGGCTGTGTTTATAAGCGACGCTCTTACGTCTTCTGTTGACCAATCTGGATGGCCTTGCTTCATGAGTGCGGCTATTCCAGAAACTAAAGGCGTCGAGAAGGAAGTTCCCTCTTCATAAACATATCTGCTTCCAGTAGCTGTGTTGAACGTATAGGCAGGAGCTATTAAATCTGGTTTGAGACGAAAGTCAATTGATGGGCCCATGGAAGAAAAGGGCGCAACTCTTGCTACGGGCATATCTGTGGAGACAGAGCCTCCCACGGTGATCACATTCGGTTCGGTAAAAGTTGTTAGTAGTGGTGCTGAATAACCTTTGGGGCAGAGGTCTGGTGAAAAAGGATCGTCGCAATAAACAGCTGATCCCGAATTTCCCGCTGCGGCCACAACGATTATGTTCAAGGTTTCCAGATTTTCTATTATTTCCTTGCCGTAATCGGTTTTTAGTCTGGACTCGTCGGTTAAGGAAATGTTTATTATGTCTGCACCATCTTTAGCTGCTTGGTCGATGGCCGGATAAATGTTACCAGGGGCTAAAAGCACGTCACTAGTTGGTGTTGTGGTTGTCAATGTGGGCAACACTTTGTAAGCCAATAGTTTTGCCTTAGGTGCAGTTCCCTTTAGTCGACCATCAGCGGCAATTGTACCTGCTACTAACGTTCCATGCCCCATTTGATCCATGGGGTCGCTATCGTCATCGCCGAAATCGTAACCTCCGATGACCTTGCAAGAAGGTCCCAAACAGCCGCCTAAGTCTGGGTGAGTGTAGTCCACACCAGTATCAATTACTGCGATGACAATCTCGCTTCCTTCAATGGGATTGCCTTTTGCATCCTTCATCTGCCATACGTCTTTTACATGGAGTCCCGTGAGGACTTCTTCGTTCATGTGTGCAAGCACTAAATCTTCAGAGCCTGCAGTTGGAGTCTCGGCTACTATGGCACTTAGTTCAGGCATTGGACCTATAGGTATGGGATACACTGCTCTTACTTCTTTAATGTCTGCAATCTTGCTTAAATCTACACCTCTCGCCTTCATAGTAAATCCATTCAGTGTCCAGGTGAGGTTATGTCCTATTTCTGCATCAGGTGACATTTGCTTGATCTTATTAACCACCATGCTTTGAGTCATTATGAGTTTGTTCTCATAGGAAGAACTATTGGAATCAGATTTAATGCTATTAGTATCCAACTTGTCAGTTCCAGTTCTGTTTTTAGTATGTTCGATGACAGGTTCATCCCTTAGAACAACCATGACATCTTGAAATGCAGTGGAGGTTAGCATCTCCTGGGTAAGATCAGGAGAAAGCTTCGAAACCGTATCTGCCTTAGATGGTAGTGCCACAAATGAACACGCAAGCACCATAATGAGGAGTGATGCTAACCCTCTCTTAATAATTGATTTCATCCCCCTTTATCTCTCTTCCTTGTGTATGGTATGCGAGCATTTTAACACTACATCCAGGTTCAATGTGTTTTTTAAAGAACAAAAAAGGGGAGAGAAAAGTCCTCTCCCCAAAATAGCTATGAGCTGTTAGATTAGTCCTGCTAGGTTGTCCTAATAGGAGGGGAAACGGATTGTTATCGTTTTGGTTTTGTCATCCCACTCCACTTGACAACCTAAAGACTCTGCTACAAACCTTAAAGGAAGCATGGTGCGTCCGTTTATAATCTCTGGCACTACATTAGGATTGCTTGGATCTATCATTACTTCCTTGCCATTGACCTTTGCTGTGTTCTTACCTATCCATAAAGTAACAGTTTTACCTCTGTATTCTATGTCTACACGTCTTTCTTCAGCGTTCCAATTAACTTGTCCACCCATAGCTTCCACAACAGCCCTTATAGGCAGTAGCGTTCTGTCGTTTTTAATCACAGGTGGGCTGTCTAAAAGGAGAGCTTGGTTGTTTAGCTTAAATATTGGATCGCCTATTTGTAGTTCTATAATGCTAAGCGGTGCAGGTGAAATAGGCACTGTAGGTGTGTTTTGATCAGCGTAATTAGCAGGAATATAAGCAAATGAAGAAGCTGTTACAGTTAAAGAAGGCGTTAATGTAGCATTGTTACCTACTGTGATGTAGCCTGTATACTGCGTATCTGTATCAATTATGGGAATATCAAAGTTGGTAAAGTAGTCTGTTACAGTTATTACATACTTATACTCACCTGCAGGCACAGGCTGACCATTGCTGTCTTTACCATTCCATACAGCTCTGTAGTGTCCTATAAGCAAGTGCCCTTGGTCAAACACTGTAGCAACTGTAGCACCGCTTTGATTAACAATGTCTACACGTATTTCATCGGCATAGTTGCTCCAATATGGTTCAGGAGTTCCCCATGAAGAGCCTGAGATAGAACCTCTGTTAAGTGTAAAATCTATAGCTACATCGCTACTGTTAGGTAGCTTAGTAGCTCTGACATTGATCAGCTTTGGTGGTAGCTTACTGTTGTAACCTGCATCAAACGGATTGCTTCTTTCCCACCAAATAGTATTAAGATCATTCCATATAAGCATGGGCACATGTAAGGTAGCAGTGCCATTGCTAAACCAAATGAGTGCTTCATGTGATCCTTTGGTAAGTTTGCTTAAATCAGCTTTTGCTGTTAAACCTAAAGTAGCACTTAAGCGGGGGCCGACAATAATCCTACTGCTCGTTAAAGAAAACGTCAAACCATCATTTTGACCGTATTCAAAGTTGCCTAAAGTAGGTTGCACCGTTACGGTAAATGTTTGCGTCGCATCGGTAACGTTCTTTACTGTTAATACTACAGGATGCAAGCCTGTAGCAGTCATATCTATTTCATAAGGAGTTATCAAAGCAGGTGTTTTTACAGCAGCTACTCCATCAATCAAGCCTGAACCTTGTATCATTACGCTTATAGGCTCACCAGTAACTTTGTTGTATAAGACGCTTGCTGTATTCATAAGAGAAGCTCTAACTTGTTCAGCAGTCCAATCTTTGTGTGCCTGCTTAACCAGTGTAGCTACAGCACCTGCAAAAGGTGCTGAACAGGAAGTGCCACCAAACATGTTGTAATACCGCATAAACGTAGCTGGATAACCAACGTAACCAAGCAAGTCAGGCTGTATTTCTCCATTTAAGCTCGGACCTATGGAAGAGTATTCTGCAACTTCACCACCATTTGCAAATACATCGTAAGCACCTATAGAAAGCGTAGTAGGTTTAGCTACACGCTCGCCTACTGGTGAAAAGAACGTGCCACCACGGAAGTGTAAGAAGGAATGGCGTGCATCTTCTAAAAGGGCACTACCAAAGTTCCCTGGTGATACAAAAATTACCATGCCTTGTTTTTCTGCTTTTTCATACAAAGACTTAAAGTAAGGGTCTGTAAACTCTCTTGTGTAGTTGGGTTCTCTACCTCCTACAGTAAAACCAGAGGAAAAGTTTAAGTAGTCTATTTTATCTTCTATGGCACGCTCTAACCCTTTAAAGCCTACATCTGGGAACGATTGTCCTGAATAGCCGTAAATAGTGGCTTCGTATGCTACACCTTTCATACTGCCATTAGCGACCATCTGTCCACTAAGAAGTGTTCCATGAGAATAATCACGGTTTCGGGGCATGATGTCTGGTGAGTTTTCGTCAAAGTTCCAGCCTCCAGCTACTTTACAACCGCTACCTAAACAACCACCTAAGTCTGGAACTTTATAATCTATTCCATCATCGATGATACCAATTTTCATACCTGAACCTGTAAGACCCATATTCCAAAGCGTGGTAACACCAGCAATGTCGTAAGCTTGTTTAATACGATCCAATGTTTGCGTGTTCACATTCGAATTAGCAGAAGCGTACGAATTTGTGAGTGGGATAAGCAAAAGGAGAACCAAGAGCAGGCTTATAGCACTGCTAAGCTGTTTAAAACCTTTCCTCACCTCCAAAACCTCCCTCTATCAAAACTAGGGCTTATGCCCCTATTCATATTTTAATGCTTCTGAAGAAGAAGGATGCTTAAAAAGGGTAGCTCTGTGTGGCTATTACACCTGGTAAAACCGCTTGCAGTAGCTCACCATATGTTCTAATGTGGACTAAAGCAAGCGTGTGCAACAACCATGGTGACGCTGCTAAACTCTTGGATAGTAGTAACCGGTAGTGTGTTCAGCTCAATGCCGTAACAGCAAAAGCAAATTAAATTGAAGAGAGACATGGAAACGTAATAGTTGAGCTCCATGTCTCTCTCTTTTACGCTTTCTGTCCTTAAGGTTCTTCTTCGTAGCTAATATATATGTTCTTAAACACAGGGTCCCACTCAACAGTAGCCCCCATAGTTTCTGCTATAAACCTAAGCGGCACCATCGTTCTACTGTTAGAGATGATAGGAACTACCTGTGGGTTTTGTGGGTCTATGTAAACTGGTTGCCCATTAACTGAAGCTTTAGGATTGCCTATGGTTAGCAAGATAGTCTTATCGCCTATTGTTACAGTTACCTGCTTTGTATCAGGATTCCAGTTTACCTGTGCATTAAATGCTTCTGCTATAGCACGCAAAGGCACAAGTGTCCTATCGCTTACTATGATAGGTGGTGCATCTAACTGAATAGGAGACAGGTTATGAAACATTTCCTTTGAACCAACTTGCAAAGAGATGTTGTGCTTTAGCACATACTTAACAACAACGTTAATGTCAGAACGAATGTTAGACAGCGTTAAAGAATCTTTTACTCCTGAAAGCTGTCCATTTATTGTGACGCTTTTTAGTGTCCAACCGTCAGTCCGTTGTAAAGGTATGTTAATTGTGTCACCTTCTGTTACTGTTTTTGTCCAGCTGTTTCCTAAGTTGTCTGAGTAGACAATTTCATATTCTTTGTCTGCATCAGCTTTAAACTTTGCAGTTACAGTAGCTGAACTGTTTAAGGTTAGTATGCGAATAGGGTTAGTGCTTCCGTCTTCCCATGAAACAAAATGGTAACCAGCATTGGGTATTGCTGTTAACTGCACTTTTTGTCCTTGTCTAAAAGGTTCAGAAGGAACTGTTTTTACAGTGCCACCCTGAGAAGGAGTAACAAAGATAGCTAAACTAACAGTAGGTGTTGGTTGTGGCTCTGGCTTTGGTATAGGCTTTGGTTGTGGTGTTGGTAATGGCAGTGGTGTTGGTGAAGGTTCAAACACAGGATAAGTTCCAGCAGTGTTTAAGCGTATGCGTATTGGCTTAGAATTGCCTACGCTCAGCGTATCTTCCCACGGTGCATTTTCTGAGCGACGTATAAACACAGTATCTGGTTGGAGTTTAAGATTGAAGAAAAATTCAGGATTACCAGTTTGAGGAAGAACACGTTGCCTATCTGGAGATGTAATCTTTATCTGCACATTCCAATAACCAGGGGTGAGTGGAATCATGCCTACTGGTATGCTGTAGTATCCTATTTCTGTTGCTGTTCCAGAAGCAGAAAAGATGGGCTCGCCTGCTTCTGTAATTTTCCCAGGTGCTACATATACAGTGTATTGGCTATTAAAAGTAGCAGTCCAAAACTCAACACTCTTTAAGTAAATCGGGGTAGTAACAGTCCACTGCATGCCCATCCAAGCGGTATTACTACCAAATGACTCTGAGCCAAATGCTGTTCCGTTATCTCCTGCTAAAACAATGTCGTTAGGATCGAATACTGTTGCTGTTACATAAGCAAAATTCTTTTCAATACCTGCTTTTCCATACTTTATGTAGCCGTAGCCGTTTCGTCCCCAAGAAGTTCCATAATTGTTTCTAACTATCCATACTCCAAGGTTATCATCCCATCCAGTTAGTAACACTTCGTGATTGATAAAGTTAACAGAAGCTGTTGCAATAACAGTTGCATTACGACTCGTGTCTATATAATCTTCACGTGAAACATAATAACCAACTTCCATAGGTCCGTGTTCTAATAATGCTTGTTTTACCTTAATAATTTCTTCTTCTGTTTGATCGCTTACAGCTACTACTTTAAAGCTGTCTGCACGGTATTTTACAGGACATGAAGGAAGCGTGCAACTTGAACCTATACAGCACATATCAGCTGTAGCTGAAAGATATGGCAAACAGTCCTCCGAAGCTTGCCCAACTCTAATTAGTGCTTCTGCTGCAGCCCATTTTGTATTGCCTTCTTCTCTTAATGCACAAGGCGATGTAGAAGTTATCGTAGCAGGTGCAAGTTTACCAGTTGCTCTTACAAGCCATGCTTCTGATAAGTCTACTTTTTCATGATACTGTAAAGCAATTGCTGATTCAAATGCTCCTGTTAACCCGAAAGCCCAGCAAGTGCCGTAAGGTGATTGATCTCTGCCTTCTGGAACAATGCCGTAGTCAGCCCAATTAAAACGTGTAGGTAGCTGTTCAAACTTAAGAGGCAACTGTGGAACAGTAGCTGTTTCTACAGTGTTTGCTAAAACTTGTGGATTGGTAGCAGGTAGCGATACAGGTGTTACTAACAGCATCAGTGCTATTAATACAGCACTGCTTAGTTTACGTAAACCTTTTAATTTCATTCTTTTACACCCCTTTCCTTACCTTATATGAGTTTCCCAACTTTACATACTATTTTACTGCATTCTCTTAAATAAACCTCATAAGCAGCAGTATAAACCTGCTGTGCTAAATCGCTTTGCACAGTGCTAACAACTTCACTGTAAAATGCTTCTAATTCTTCTTGCGTAACAGGCTTTTCTGCCCTATCACGGATAACTTCTTTTAAGGCAGTGTTCCTGCTTTCATCGTCCCAGTGTGCCTCGCAACCTAAGGAAAGTATTTACTTAGGAAAAAGACAAACAAAACAACTAATGCTTGTTACTTGCTCTGAGGTATTGACAAGTAGGTGAACTGTACTTTAAAATGTAGTTAAACGTTTTCGTTTAACGTTTTCGTAAAGAAATGGGAGAAGGGCGGGCAAGAATGGCAACCATTAAGGACGTTGCAAGATTAGCAAATGTCTCCATTACCACGGTATCCAGAGTCATTAACAACAAGCCCGAAGGGGTCAGTGAGGAGACCAGACAAAGAGTTTTGCAGGTAATGGAGCACTTGAATTACCAACCCAACAGGGTTGCCAGAGGTCTAGTAACCAGAAGAACGAACACTTTAGGCCTTATCCTTCCAGATATTACAAATCCCTTTTTCCCAGAGATTGCAAGAGCCGTAGAAGACACAGCAAATAAACACGGCTACAATATTATCCTTTGCAACACTGATGACCGCAGTGATAAAGAAGAACTTTATATCAGGGTACTGAAGTCAAAATGTGTCGACGGCATAGTCTTCACAAGTAGCAGCATGCCTGTGTTCAAGCACGTGAAACAATTAAGAGATTACAAGATGCCATTTGTTTTACTGGATCGCCACTTTTATGATGAGAAATTGCCTGGCGTGTATACCGACGGTTATGAAGGCATGTACGAAATCACACGCTATGTTCTTGAAATGGGTCACAGGAAAATTGCTTACATAGGTGGACCACATGAGAGCCCTAACTCCATGTACAGGTATGCAGGTTTTGAGCAGGCTTTGAAAGATTTTGGATTAGTTTTAGATAAAGAGCTTATAGTAGAAGGGAACTACAAGATTTCTGGAGGTAGTGAAGGCGTATTAGAGCTTCTTAAAAGGGGAAGGGACTTTACTGCTGTAGTTTGTGCTAATGACCTCATGGCTATTGGTGCCATGGAGGTACTTAAAGGGGCAGGTTTTCGAATCCCTGAGGACGTTTCTATTACCGGATTTGATGACATACCCATGGCCAAATATGTGGAACCAAAGCTAACTACTGTGGCGCAACCTTGCTACAAAATGGGTGAAGTAGCAACTGAACTGCTAATCAAACTCATAGAGGGAAAAACAGTTGAAGATACGGTTATCACTTTAAAACCAAAGTTGATAATTAGAAATTCTGTTAAGAAGGTGATCTAATGAAAGCCGTCGTTATCGGCAGTATGAATATGGACTTTACCATGGATGTGGACCATCTTCCTTCAAAGGGCGAAACTGTTCCAGCAGTTCGCTTACGTACGAGTCCGGGAGGAAAGGGTTTAAATCAAGCTGTTGCTTTAGCAAGGCTTGGTGCTGAGGTACTAATGGTGGGAGCGGTGGGCAACGACGCTTCAGGCAAAGTACTCCTTGGCAATCTGCCTAAAGACCGTATTCCAGATTTCGCCATAAAGACGGTGGATGATTCCACTGGCAATGCTTTCATTACTGTGGATTCACAGGGAAATAACACCATAGTTGTCTACCCAGGTGCGAATTACAAGTTAGATATGCATTGGGTTGAATCGTTCAAAGGTGAAATTGAGTCAGCAGATTTTGTAGTTTTGCAGATGGAAATCCCTGTTGAAACCGTTATAGCTTCTATTGAACTGGCACATAACTTGAATACGAAAGTGGTATTGAACCCTGCACCTGCTTTGCCTCTCCCTGATTATGTTTATACCATGGTCGATTTAGTAATCCCGAATGAAACTGAGCTTGCTTTATTAACAGGGGAGAGCAACATAGTTGAAGGGGCAAGAAAACTGCTACAGATGGGAGCGAATGCAGTTGTTGTTACTCTGGGCTCAGAAGGTTGTTTCTACAAAGATGCAAATCACGAGATCTCCGTGGAGGGCTTTAAAGTTAATGCCATAGATTCAACGGCCGCGGGGGATGCTTTCATCGGTGGTTTGCTAACGGCTTTAGGTCGGCACGAAGACATTGGAACTGCTATGAAATTTGCAAACGCGGTTGGTGCAATAACGGTAACTAGGCCCGGAGCCCAGGAATCCATACCCACATATGAGGAAGTTGAGGAATTTCTCAGGAGGAGAGAAGCGTGAAAAAGACAATTTTGATCAACTCGATACTGTCAGAAGTCATTGCCTCCATGGGGCACACAGACACCATAGCTATTGCAGACAGTGGCTTGCCAATACCTAAAGGTGTTGAAAGAATAGATCTGGCTTTAACTCGTGGCATACCAAGATTCCTGGATACTTTAAGAGTTATACTCTCTGAACTTTGCGTGGAGGAAGCCATTATAGCTAGTGAGATAAAGGAAAAGAGTCCTGAGACTTATGCAGAATTGGTCAAGATTTTAGGCAATATACCGGTTAAGGAAGTGTCTCATGAAGAGTTAAAGGTTATGACTAAGGAATGTGTAGCAGTGGTCCGTACTGGCGAATACACGCCTTATTGCAACATCATCCTCAGATCAGGGGTGGTCTTCTAAATGCCACTTCTCGAAATGAAGGGCATTTGCAAGCAATTTCCCGGTGTGATGGCTCTTGATGATGTATGTCTTACGCTTGACAGCGGAGAAGTCTTGGCATTGCTGGGAGAAAACGGAGCTGGGAAGTCCACTCTGGTGAAAATCTTGAGCGGCGTATACACCATGGATAAAGGTCAAATAAAAATAAATGGCGACATCGTGGACATCAGAAATGTATGGGATGCCATGAAGCTTGGCATAGGCATAATACATCAGGAACTCAACCTCATACCTGACTTAACAGTTTACGAAAACATCTTTTTAGGTAGGGAGAAGAGAAATTCTGTTACCAAGCGTATTGATAAATCATATTTGAAGCAAGAAAGCAAGAAGTTATTAAATCGGCTCGGGGTCGACATTGATGTTGAAAGAATTGTCAAAACGCTTAGTGTTGCAGAGCAGCAAATGGTAGAAATAGCCAAGGTCCTTTCGATGGACTGCCGAATAATAATCATGGACGAACCCACAGACGCTTTGACTACTGATGAGGTTCAGAACCTTTTCAAGGTCATCCGAGCATTAAAGTGTGAAGGCAAAGGAATCATACTGATTAGCCACAAGATAGAGGAAATAATGGAGATTGCTGACAGAGTTGAAGTTCTGAGAGATGGTAAATACATTGGAACAAAGGTCGTTGCAGAAACTAATACTGATGAACTCATCAAGATGATGGTTGGTAGAGAACTAAAAGAAAAGTTTCCCAAGATAAAAGTTCCTGTCAGTGATGTTGTTCTTGAAGTGCGTAACTTAAGTGTCCCAGGATTGTTACATGATATAAGTTTTGAACTTAGAAAAGGCGAAGTTCTTGGCATAGCGGGGCTTGTGGGAGCAGGACGCACTGAGCTTGCAAAAACATTATTTGGTGTTTACAAATACAGCGGTGATGTTTTCGTAGAGGGAAAGAAATTAAAGCTTACATCCACAAGCGCTGCCATAGAAGCCGGAATTGTTTATCTGACAGAGGATAGAAAAGAGGAAGGACTTTTCTTGGATAAAAGTGTTTCCTACAACATGACGTTGGCAACCCTCAAAGTGTTCACTGGTTTACTTGGCAAAGTGGATACGCGGAAGGAAGCTCAAACCGTGAGTGATTATGTGCAACGCCTGAGAATTAAGACCCCCTCTATTTCTCAGACAGTTGAGAATTTGAGTGGTGGTAATCAGCAGAAAGTACTCGTCGGGAAGTGGCTCATGACTCAACCCAAGATAATGATTTTGGATGAACCGACGCGTGGAATAGACGTAGGTGCCAAGGTGGAAATTTACAACTTGATCAACGAACTCAAGAAAAATGGCATTGCGATAATCATGATTTCTTCCGAACTACCTGAAATATTGGGAATATGCGACAGAATTCTGGTAATGCACGAAGGAAGAATTACAGGGTGTTTAGAAGATAACGAGGCCACGCAAGAAAAAATTATGCGTTATGCCATTAGTACGGGAGGTATGTATTTTGAAGCCAACTAAGAAAAGAGACTGGTCAGTTTTCTTGAGGGGAATGCAATCGGTTATCGGTCTTCTTGGTCTTTGTATAGTCTTGAGTATACTCTCTCCACGCTTTCTAAAATGGGGTAATATCCTAAACGTTTTGACTCAAACATCGTTGAATGCAGTTATGGCCATCGGAATGACATTTGTGATTCTAACCGGTGGCATAGATCTTTCCGTGGGTTCAATACTCGCGTTCTCTGGAATGGTAACGGCTGGTATGATACATTCTGGACTTAACGTATGGATTGCTATTCTTATTGGCCTAGTTATAGGAACTGTTCTGGGCTTGGTTAACGGCCTGTCGGTAACAAAAGGGAATGTCCCACCGTTTATTGCTACGTTGGCTATGATGACTATGGCTAGAGGGGCGACGCTGGTCTACTCAAGTGGGCGTCCAAAATCAAACTTAGGTGAAGCTTTCGGTTTTCTCGGGCAGGGCAAAATACTATCTATACCAGTTCCTGTAATCATATTGTTCTTTGTTTTTATTGTCGCCTACTATGTTTTGACCCAGACAGCTACTGGGCGTTACATATATGCCACAGGTAGTAATGAGAAAGCAGCTAAATTATCTGGAATAAAAACTGATTACATAAAGCTTCTAGTATATGCTGTGTCCGGTTTCACTGCTGCATTGACAGGTATGGTAGTTACGTCTATGCTTGATTCTGCGTCACCCACTGCTGGGACTGGCGCGGAGCTTGATGCCATAGCTGCTGTTGTACTAGGCGGTACTAGTTTGTCTGGAGGACAGGGAGGCGTAGTTGGGACTATTATCGGAGCTCTAATAATTGGCGTGTTAAACAATGGACTTAACTTACTTGACGTCTCCTCGTACTATCAGCAGCTAATAAAGGGCATTGTAATACTGGTTGCAGTGTTAATCGACAGGAGGAGAAGGTAGCAATGCCTTTTCAGGATGTAGTACCATTGCGGCTTCAAAAAGTTGATAAAAGATGAAAGGGAGGTACGGAAGCATGGAAAGGAAGAGCGTGAAGAGGCTACTTGGAGTACTGGTGACATTGTTCCTTGTGGCAGGTTTGGTCGTGGGTTGTACAGGAGGTACAAAGCCTGAACAGGGTCAGCAAGAGCAGAAGAAGATTGGACTTGTGATTTCCACTTTGAACAATCCATTCTTTGTGACTCTAAGGGACGGAGCTCAGCAGAAAGCTGATGAGTTAGGCTATGAACTCATCGTACTTGATTCTCAAAATGATTCTTCCAAGGAGTATTCAAATGTTCAAGATATTCTTCAGCAAGGAATCAGTTTACTGCTCATAAACCCCGTTGACAGCGATGCTGTAGCCAATGCTGTAAAGCTGGCAAATGATGCTAATATACCTGTCATTACTTTGGACAGAGGAGCCAACGGCGGGGAAGTAGTGACCCACATAGCATCTGACAATGTAGCAGGTGGCAAGATGGCTGGTGAATACATTGTTCAGCAGCTCGGTGGGAAAGGCAAAGTTGTGCAACTCGAGGGCATACCTGGTGCGTCTTCTGCGAGAGACAGGGGTAAGGGTTTCATGGAGGCCATAGAAGGCACAGAAATTGAGCTTGTGGCCTCCCAGCCGGCGGACTTTGACAGGACCAAAGGGATGACTGTTATGCAAAACATTTTGCAGGCGCAACCTGAAATAGATGCCGTATTCGCACAAAACGATGAAATGGCACTGGGTGCTGTCCAAGCAATCGAGTCTGCTGGACGGCAGGGGATCATGGTAGTTGGTTTTGACGCAATTGATGACGCTTTGCAGGCTATAAAAGACGGAAAGATGGCAGCAACGGTGGCTCAGCAGCCGGACAGAATAGGATCTCTGGGCGTTGAATATGCTGACAAAGTGCTCAAAGGTGAAGAGGTACCAACTTACGTGCCTGTCGACTTAAAGCTGATCACAAAGGATAACGTGGATACATTGGACTGAAGAACAACATTGTAGGTGAAAGCATGGCGGCCCCTTTGGTAAGTAGGGGCCGCTTCTTTTATAGATATTGTAGGGTAGGTACGGTGTTTCTTAATGTCGAACAGAACTTAGCTTACAAACTTTGGAATCCTCTCTCTACAATTGCTGCTATGCGTTTTCTGCGTTCCTTTAGGAAATCTATGTAGTCTGTTTCGTACCAGCCTTTCCAAAGAGCATGCAAATCGTACATTCTCTCTAGTTCCTCATCAGTTAAGACACTCTCGTACTTGGGCGCGTACTCTTTTGGTGGAAGGTCAGAAATTTTATCATTGTCACCCCATTCTACCAGAGCATAGTTTGCAACCTGGTTAATCAGCCTTCGGTCTCTTATGCCTGTTCTTTCTAAGTATTTACGCGGAAATAGATGGTGGCGCTCTATCGCTTTCCTCTTGGCGTTGATACCGGGCTTGAGTAGGTCAGCGACTTTCAGCTTTGAATAAAGTACAGGTGCGTCAAGTAAACAAAGAGCTGCATAGTAGGCGAATTGTCCAGTGTTTTGGGCTGCTGAAGTTTCTAACTCGTTTGGTAATGTGAATCTCCAGTAGTCTGATGTTAGTACAGCGTTGATTTGCTGTTCCAAAACGTCCACAAATTCTTGTGGTGTAGTTTTCCCCCTGAGCAGCGCTAAGTCTTGTTCCATTCGGCTTTCTGGCGAACTGCTGTATCTACCAGTCAAGGAAGACATAAAGAACCACTTTGCTATGATTCTTCTAAGGGCATTGTCGTCAATTCTAAAATCGCGTTTTCCTATGAGCCACAAGGCATAACTGTAAACTACAGCCATTTCGGAGGAGATGAGTTGATCACTCTGATAACCGGCGTACAAGAGAACTTTGAAAAAATCATGCCAGTTTTGAAGATTTAGTGTGTATGATTGAGCTTCTTTAAGTACGGCGAACTGGGCGTCGCGACGCTCAGGAGAAAACTCTCCGGTCTGTAAGTCTTTTCCTCGTAATATGGAGTATACGTATTCAAGTCTGGCTCTACGAAAGCCCAGTGCCACGCTTACGCGAAGCAATTGATCTGGACTTGGGCGGAAATAGTAGTTGAACGGTGATGCTTCTCTACCGGAGGGAGGAGACTTCGCGCGTCTGCAAAAATCTTCTAACTCTTTTCTACCGTCGTCCCAGAAAACTGACATCAATGTCAATATAAAATCAGCTTGATTCAATGCTGTCCCTTTACTATTAATGCGAACGAATATTTCCGATACATCTTCTTCGTTTACACTGGAAGAAATTTCTAATGCAGTCAACGGGTACTCGCTCAATTTGATTACGTTGTTTATGGCATCCGGGATAGTTTTCTCTTGTTGGTCGGTTAACTCATATTGCGAACGTAGGCGCTGAAGATACTCAGTTATGAATGCATAGGAATTTGTTTTTGGATCCCACAGTACGCTAATATCAGGTATCCACTGTATGTCTCTTTCAATTGCAGGGTTAGTTACTTCAAACTTTTCTTCTATGGGGTTAAAGGCTATGCGTATACGCGTTGTGCGAAAATCCTTATCGATAATAGGTACTGCTTTCATTACGGCGTAAAGTGAAGTCAAACGCTGTTGACCGTCGACGATGAGTAGTTCAGGACTCACCTGCTTTTGATCCATTCCAATAACTCTATGGTCTCCGCTAAAACCATTTTTCCAGAAAAGCAAATAACCAATGGGATAGCCTTTGTACATTGAATCAAGAAGATCTCGGACCTTGATAGTGGGCCAAACGAAGGGACGTTGTATGTTTGGCAAACCAATTTGCCCTACCTCTATGTCCTGCACCAGCTTTTTCACGGGGAAACTCACCTGATTGAAAAGCACTTCAGACATTTACTTATCCTCCCTGTAACATGCCATATGCGAGAACCAATGTTGTTTCCGCAATATGGTTCTCATCGCATTTATACTTTCATTATCGCACTTACAAACCCCATTAGTGAAAAACTGTGTTTGTTGAGTATCAACTTCATGCGTACTCGTCAATCGTTTAGACGTCAGCCTCAAATGTGATGCATATAGGCTCTTGTTCAGTTATTGGTTCTTCTACGTTAGGTTTTCTGTTGTAAATGAAGCCAAGTATTTGTAGTGCAATGATGGGAGTCATCGCTACCATGGCAACAATGCCAAATCCATCAACCAGGAGACTGGCGTGCTCCACAGCATCAGCTACGCCATGTGCGAATGCCAAAATGAATGTTGCTGTCATTGGACCTGACACTACCGCGCCAGAGTCAAATGCAATACCGTAGAAAAGTTCAGGAACAAAGTAGGTCATAGCGAGGGAAATGATGTATCCAGGAAGCAAGTAGTGCCACAACTGCACCTGCGGGATTAGAATCCGCACCATGGACAAAGACACGGCAGCTCCCACGCCCAAAGATAAGGTAAACAATACAACGCTTCTCTTTAGGTTGCCGTTGGTTACTTGCTCGACCTCATCCACTAACACATAAGCAGCGGGTTCAGCAAGCACGGTAACCACGCCAATAATGAAACCAATAAGGATGAGCAGGCCTTTGTTGTCTAGCAAGGCGATGTTGTAACCCACGGCGTTTCCAACTTCCATGAAACCTGCATTGGCTCCTAACAGAAACATAACTAAGCCGATAAAGGTTAACAACATGCCAGATAAGATGTTTTTCACAGAAGCCTTTGGTAGTTTGAATGCTACTAGTTGGAAGGCCAGAAACACAACCAATATGGGAAGTATTGCTATTAGGGCTTCTCGTGCTATGGAAGGCAGCATTGCAATAAAGGGACCTAATACCGAGGAAGATTCAACAGCAGCAATTGGAAGGGCACCTGTGATTCTATCAGCTTTAGACAGAATGCTCATTAGCATAATGGCAATAGTTGGTCCTGCAAAAATTATAGCGACCAGACCGAAGCGTTCTTTATCAGCGCTTTCTCGATCCTTTTTTAGGCTGGATACTCCTGCCGCCAAAGCTAGTATAAAAGGAACCGTAGTAGCTCCAGTGGCAGCCCCCGAAGCATCGAAGGCAATGGCAAGAAACTCTGGTGGAACGAACAAACCGAGAGCGAATATGATGCCATAGAGTATTAAAAGTATTCTTTGAAGGGGAACATCACGGATTATTCTAACTAGGCCCAAAGCAAGCATGGCTGCTATGCCCAGCGAAACAATTAATACGATGCTACTCTTTGCGATTGATCCTGCTGTGATGCTGTGTACTTGCCCAGCCAAAATGTGCAGATCGGGTTCCGCAATGCATATGAAGAACCCCAGTAGCAAGCCGCTTATAATAACGGCCCAGATCTTATTTGATTTAGAAACTGTGGACCCAGTTATGCTACCAATAGGTGTAATACTACTATCGACACCCAAAAGGAAAAACGTCAAACCCAAGATTATCAGTGCTGCACCTATAAGAAATCTAAAAACCAATGTCGTTTCCATGGGAATTACCGTGAAATGCAGAATTAGTACCATCACTGTTACAGGTATTACAGAAAAGCTGACTTCTTTGAGTTTTGCTAAAAACTTGCTCAATTTAGCTACCTCCTCTCTTTCGTCCTAAACAGTGTGACAATAAGGTAGAGTAAGGCCCTTAAATTGGTTGCCACTTCGGCCTTTTTGGGAATTGTTCCCAGTGGATGTTACTCTCTTGCTACCAAGACGTTAGTTGTACATGTGCTGGACCCCAATAAGAAACTGATCTCACACTGTCACTGTTACTTTCATGGCTACAGCTAAGCACTATTTACCAATTTTCTTATTTCCTATTATATTTTACCAGTATTAGGAACGTTTCATTCCCCGCTCAGGGTTCATCATGGGTAGCAACATCTTTGTAGCTGCTGTGCATATGTTCTGGGAGTTTTCAACTTACTTGTGTAGTGTGAGCACGAGTTTTTGATTCATATAGTACCTTATTGTATCCATGTAAACTCTGGCGAAATAAAGAACTGCTGCAGAAGGACAATGAACTTAAAACTACTTGGGACCGTAATAGTCCAAGGTGAATGCTTTGTTGTAATACACCTAGCATCAAGTAGACATGTTTAGCGTGGGCTTTGAGACAATTAAATAAACATAGTCTATCAAATACAAAATATATTGACAAAGTTCTTCTACAGGTGTAGAATGATATCACAGGTGTTCGTCAACTGTAGAAGGAGGGGAAAAAGTGAAGAAGTCCATAAGGCGTCTCCCGGATTCTGAACTGGAGATCATGAAGATCATTTGGGATGCAAAAGAGCCTGTGACATCTGCTTACATAAGCGAGAAGCTGAAGGGCAAAAAGGATTGGAAGATTACATCTATACTTACGTTTCTTGCGAGGTTAACAGAGAAGGGGTTTATTGAGTGCAAGAGAGAAGGAAAGGTAAACATTTACAGACCGCTGATCAGTGAGCAGGAATACTTAGAGAAAGAAAGTAAGAGCATCTTGGAAAAGTTGTACAACAACTCTCTAACAAATTTCGTGGCATCGCTTTATAACAGCAACGCCATAGCTGAGGATGAGTTAAAGGAGCTCCAGGAGTTCATAAAGGAGCTTACAAGGGGGGAATGAGTATGCTTGAGACCTTATTTCAGAAAGTACTTCAGGTCTCTATGAGCACATCAATAGTTATAGGCGTGCTACTACTATTACTGCCACTTATAAACCGTAGTTACAGTGCTAAGTGGCGCTATTTAGTATGGCTCATTATAGCTGTCAGACTGCTTATACCATTTAGTCCAAGCATAGCTGGTGAAGCGCCTGTAACCATACCATCGGTAAGTCAGAATGTGCAGATTCCTATTCCACTACCAGCTAATACAAACTTGAGTGAGCAAACAAACATTATACCGACGCAACCCACTCCTGTGGTAACGCCAAACAGTTCAGCGGTGCGCACAATCACGCTGGCAGACCTACTGCCTGTGATCTGGCTGATTGGAGCAATATTGTTCATGACTTACTACTTTGCAGGTTACATAGTGTTTAGAAAGTCGGCAATGCGTTTTTCAGAAATTGTAGAGGACGAGCAAACATTAGCTACTTTTAGCCAAATGAAACAAGAGATGGGCACAAAAGGGAACATAGAACTAATCAGGAGTAAGAAGGTACAGAGTCCCATGATAACAGGATTTGTTAAGCCTATTTTTCTACTACCGTATGTTGAGTACAGTGAAGCGGACTTAGAACTGATCATGAAGCATGAGCTCATCCACTACAAGCACAAGGATATATGGAACAAATTGGTTATGGTAGTAGCAAATGCAGTGCATTGGTTCAACCCGCTAGTGTATGTAATGCGGTACAGAAGCAACGCGGACATTGAGATGGCATGTGACAGTGAGCTAGTAGAGGGGACGGGCACAGAGTTTAGAAAGCAGTACAGTGAGACGATACTGTCGGCTATACATAAGGGAAGGGAAAGAGAGACAGTATTTTCCACTTATTTTTACGGGGGAGTGAAAACCATGAAAGAGAGGCTGGGAAACATATTTGATGGAGGGGGAAAAAGAGGAGGCATTGTTGCTTTATGCCTTGTAGTAGTTGCAGTTATCGTCATTGGTGCGTTGGTTGCCTGTGGAGGTAGCACAGCAGCAGAACTTACCGCGGAAGAAAAAGCTCAGATTACAGAACTCCTTGACAACTTTGGTCGTGAGTTGACGAATGTAACAATAATAGACCCAGAGAATGTCGTAGCTGAGCAGATAAAAGAGCATTACACGCCTTATCTGACATCTAACCTACTATCAAAATGGGTTCTTGATCCTTCTCTGGCAATGGGAAGGACGACATCAAGCCCTTGGCCTGACCGAATAGAAGTAGACTCTATGGAGAAAGTTGATAACGACAAGATAGAGGTTCAAGGCTATGTGGTCTGGGTTGCCAGTGGTGGGCAAAATGGGGTTGAAGTTACAGCTACAGTTCCTGCTGTGTTCTTTGTAAAGAAAGATTCTTCAACAGGTAAATTTCTCATTGACAACGCCTTCAGTAACAAATATGCGTTCTATGACACAGAGGAGCTGACTAAGATGCTTCAAAGCGTTTTACCAGAAGCTGGATCACAAAGTGAGCCTTTTATTGTAGCTACGTGGCCTGTGATTGATGGTAGCGAAAAGGAAATTGCGCTTGCTTACATGGGTACGGGTGGTGCTTATGTGGACTATTACACCTTATGTTTAGGTCAGGATGATAAACTGGCGTTGGCAAACTTTAAAGATGAAGACGGAGCTGTCGGACCCCATGTGTTTTCCGAAGGTGCATCTGTTAAGCATGAGGTAAGACTTAGCGTGTACAACGCATCTCCGCTTAATTTCTACGTTTATCAATATCAGGTTGACAGAGATGATAGCGGTGCTATCAGCAACATAGACGTGGAAGCCTATCGATGGAATATGGATGCTCAAGTTTTCGAATTCGATGCTGATGCTTCTCAGCAGTTTAAAGAGGAACTAGAAAACAGTTTCGATGTAGATAAGGTAATACTTGCTCAGCTGTCCGATGCGTTGCGAGAAGCGCTCGTAGCAAATTATTCCCCATATTACAAGGACATAGGTATCGACTTAACACTTGACCCAAGAGCTGATTCTTTCACAGTGAAGGATGGCGTTGCCAGTTCTATTTTAGACGCCAAGATTACTGCGACATTGAAAGCAGAAAAACTTGAAGACATGCCTTTTGTAAAAGGTATGCTGGATTATCTCGAGAGTGTAAGATCTACTCTTACAGATGCTCAGCTAGATGCTGCAAATGATGTCATCGACGACTGGAAGTTGGAACTTAGTGGTTATATTGGCAAGCCAGAGCCTACTTCTTATGCAACTTATAAGGTTGTAGCGAGGGTTGACGATAGCGGGAATATAGATAAAGGTACTGTGAAGTTCTATATTGAACAGCCTTCCACAACCGGAAGTGGTTTTGAGTTTTATCCAGTTCCCGACTCAATGTTTGATTCTGAGGAGACCTTATATCGAAATGGACAAAATGCTGTTAAAGAGGCCATAGAGAAAGCAGGGAAGTAGCTGAAATGATAGCGCGGGGTAAACAACATGAGGGGAAAATACATAGGTATTCTATTGACCATTGCAGTGGGGGCGATTTCTCTTGTGTGATGTGCAAGTTCGATTGCTAGCGAACCGAACAAGAATTTGATTGCTCTCTTTTCCTTAACGCCTAGGATGGGGTCTGTCGTGACAGCGAAGGGCGACAAATGGGATGCAAAAAGGTACCAGAGCAGGCAATGCCTAAATTTAGCGAAGAAGTATTAAAGTTTGCATCCAATTCTTTGCCTTTCTGTACTTGGAAGCTATAAGGGTAACGTCATCTTTGAGTAACGTTCAAACTTGGGAGGTTACATTTTTGCCATCGATGGGGTTAGAGCAGCTGCTTCAGGAATTCAACTTACCTATGACGATGGCAACGTAGAAATACTAAATGAAGATGGGAAGGTATTTTATAAAGCATCACTTGGACAAGGCGCATCGCTAATGTTTCCCAAAACAGAATGAGTAATGGACGTTTTGAAACTTTTTCGTCCTTTCTGCGTCTTTTCTATGAGGGCGATAAAATGGTGAATTTCTAAGCAGGGAGGCAACCCTCAAGTAATACAAGTCGATTAGAAAGGAGGAGGGATATTTGTGAGAGTTATTAGAGGTTTACAGATGCCGTTTTTTGTGTTCTTAGCTGCATTCGTCGTTTTCCTGCTGCCAGCAAGCAACATTTACGCGGATACTGCCCCTTTTTTCATAGGGGGCGTAAATATAAAGCCGTACCAGGAAAGCAACATTGTACTTTCAAAAGAAAACCTAACCATTACGTTTAACAAAAGTGACGACATGAGAAACAGTACTGCAAGCGTGAATGCTCAGTTTATCTTTGTGAATACGGGGGATAAAGTCTCGCTTAAGGTTGGTTTTCCTTTCAGTTTAGCCAGCAGACCTGGTTTTGACACAACGAGCACTTTGGAATCCCTTAAAGTGAAGGTGAAAGTGGATGGTAATCAAATTACACCCACGTTTGTTGCGCCGGGTCAGCAGGGAGAATATGCTCCGCTCATCTATTTTGACGTCACTTTTGATAAGAATGAAACGAAAGAAATTCAGGTTAGCTATGAGGGGAAGGCAGCTGGGGGATATTTCCTATATGTCTTGAATACAGGCTCTTACTGGAAGGGCCCTATAGGAACGCTTGATATGACCTTCAAGTTCCCTTATGAAGCGGCCGCTCCCAACGTGTTTAGTATTACGCCAGGCGGATATAAGATTGATGGGAACGAAGTTGTCTATCACCTCGTAAACTATGAACCTGTGCAGAACATAGAAGTGGAGTTTCTTCCTTACTACATGTATGAAAAGGTAAACCCGCTTAGGCTAAAAGCAGAAGCAACCAACAACGCCAGCGATTGGTTCAACTACGCCATGGCTTTCTTCCCCGAGAATCCCATAGGTTCCATGGATGAGTTTGTGGGCTGGTATCGCACGCCTGGTTTCAGCGACTATGTGGAAAGCGTACTTAAGAAAGCCGTTAGCCTGCAGGAGGAGGGTTCTCCGGAGCAGGTAGTTCTTCAAGAGGTTTATAGTGCTCACTATGAAGCCCCTGCAAGTTTTGCAGAAGGGTTAGACGCTGTTTTGAAGCTTGATGGTAATCATGTGAGTTTGCCTTCCACTTCTTTGGATATTTTGAGGGAAAACATTGGGTCCATAGAGAATGCCACTGAGGGCAAAATCCTCGGTTACGTCATGGAATATGCTGTGGCTGCAGATCTTAAACAGAACAGGCCCACTCAAGCACTTTCCGATTTTGATCAGCTTTTGGAGGTCGCTGACAAATATTTTGACAAAGATACCTATTACAGTGTTTCCCCAGTGCTCAGTATGGCTATGCAAAACAACATAGGAAAAGGCGTGACAAAATATGTCTCTCCTCCCTTTACGCAGTGCTTTATTCCTTCTGTCTCCTTGAAGAATCAAACGCTGACTGTGCATTACGATGTTCCTTACGACCTTGGTCTAGCTTTAGAAGATTTTGATACCAACAAAGATCAAAATCCTCCCAAAGACTACCGCATTGTAGGTGCCTTGGAGAAAGCACCGCCGTACGGTTATGTAGTGACTGTGACGTTCCCTAAAGGCGTAACAGAATCGCAGTTTGCGAGCGTAAAGGAGACTTTAACACAGCTGGGCAACGGTGCCTTTGGTGTAGCTTCCAATTCCCAAACGGCGAAGCTACTTAGCAGCTATTTTGGAAAAATTCTTGACAATGTAATGCTGGAAAATGGGAAGTTGGCAGTGATCAAATCTTCTGTAGCCAGCACGCCGGAATTGGAGATGGGTTTAGCTGACCTGAGCCTGGAGATAAGGAAGATTACAAACGCGCAGCAGCAGTTCAAAGACACCACGTTTGATGAAGCATTTGGCCAGACGATGCTAAGTTACCTTTCTACAAATAAAGCGTATTTTGACAATTTGCCCAGAAACTCTGCCATAACGTTTGGCGCCGTGGCACAAACAGGAGCGGGTGGACCAACAAGTCAGAGCCTCATAATTGCTATCATGGCAAGCCTTGTTGCGGTGCTCCTCATTGCCTTTGTTTTGGTGACGGAACGCAGAAGTAAAGTTGAGGACGCGAACGCAAAAGAATAGAGGATTAAATAAAAAACAATGTCGCCTCACCACAGCCCCTTGGTGGGGCGCTTTTTATTTCCTGATTACCACCAGTGCGTTGCTAAGATCTCTGCCAGGAGTTGTAAGCAGTTTCCCTTTGTAATACAAACCACTGGAAGCTCCACCATCAATGTTCATGGCATTGTAAGCACCCAGTTTTTGCATAATTGTTGCCAAGTCCTCTATTTTTGCACTGCTTACGGTCGCCATGAGGAGTTTGTTATCTTTTGTCAGACCGAGCGCACTGCGTGCCATGGAGTATTCTGTGATTTTGAGTGTGGTATAGTTTTCTGCTTCCGGGTTCACCGTTATCTTACCGTTTGTAATCAGCCTGGGACCTGCACTCAAGGCGCCATCGATTACACCCTGCTGCCAGATATCCGGGTTCCCATTGTAGACGTAGTAATTGTCAATGTATCTTAACACAGTCCCTACATGGAATCTGTCCTCATATCTTTTCTCACTGCCGTAGATGTTGATTACGTAACCATCTCTGGGTATGCTCACATTGTCCCCGTGTATGACCTGCGTTACTGTATTGTTTCTTACTATGACGTTCGTGCCACCGTTGTACGCACGTGTCGTGGAGCCACGCTTGGGCGTATACAGGTTTATCGACCCTACCGTACTCCAGTACTGAGGAGACCTGTTTATGGTTCCGACGTACCAACCCATGTCCATTATCCATGGTTCCATGTCAGGCGCGAGCTCGACGTACTGTCCTTCTATTTTCATGCCAATCAAACCTATGTCTGCCCTACCATCTTTTGTAAAGCCAAAAGTAGTGGCTGGTTTATCAAGGAAGCACAAATGTTCGATTCTACCGTCTATGATCAGGTTTCCAGATGGCTCCTTCGGGTTGGTGGTTTCATAAGCTCTGAAGAACGTTCCATTTATGGCAGCAATAGCATTGTTGCGCTTTGCCATGCTTAAAAGTGATTCTGTTAGGCCTATCTGGTTCTGACCATAAGCAATCTTTAGACCCACATGAGGGTTGTTAAGAAAAACCTTCACAACCTTTACATTGAACGTTTTTCCGCCAAAAGACATTTGCATAGTGCTGGAAACGGCATCTGTATCTATGTACACAGCACGCTCTGTTTGATCCCAATCTACATACCTACCAAGGGCTTCGCCAATAAACCGCAGCGGTACGTAAGTTCGCGCTCCGTTTATGAATGCAGGTACATCCAGAAAAACGTCTTTCCCATCAATTTGCGCTATGGAGTTGCCAATTTGCAAAGAAATCGTCTTTGAACCTTGTTTTACTGTTACGGTTTTTGTTTGATCTTCCCATGTCACCTGAGCGCCAAAATATTCAGAAATATAACGTATGGGCAGAAAGACACGCCCATCTCTTAAGATAGGAGGGCTATCAAAACTCTTCTTCTGCCCCTGTATGTAAATAGGTATGGGAGAGCTGCTGGTTTGAGCTTGCACGTTTATAACCGGGATAGGTGTTCCTAAAAGCGTGCAAAGAAGAAAGGCACATATTGCAACAACCGTAATCCTTCTAAAACGTGAGTTCTTCACTACATTCAGCCCCTTTATGCAAATGCTTGGGGTCCTTCAACTTTGGACCTCTTTTTTTGCCGCATATGTCTATCATAAGCTAATCTTACAATAACTTATTGCACACAAAACGTGCATGCAGCTCATGGTAGCAAATGTTTGTGCAATTGAAGTCCGAAAAAATTATGTTCCATCTAGAATTAGTGTGGGAGGTGGCGCAGAACTATGGGCTCCTTTTGGTTTGTTTTCTTTCTGGTTTTCTTGTTCTTTGCTGTGGTTTTCTCAATAATACTAGTCGCAGGCTTCAGTTTATTGATTTTCTTTCTAATCATAACGATCATTGTAGGGGTAATTTACGGTTTGATAAAGTACTTCGTTGATCGTTCAAAGAGCAAAGAATAGGGAGGTCTAGATGCGCACTGGTAAAGTTTATGGCGTTTTCTCGCCGAAGTCCATCTACTTCAAAGAGCTGTATAAAGAATTCGCGTTTTGTGACAATTGTTTAGGCATTTTGTGCTAACATAAATGCATAATGGTGGGAAGGGTGGCAAGTTAAGGGATGCAGCTTATGTGCATTCTGCGTGGTGAGGAAGATCTTACGTTGCCTCTTTCTTATCATGAAATTGTCCAGCATTTTATTTATCAGTCCTTAGCACAGCGTAAAATCGCTAGTTTCTTACGGCGAGAAGGATTTAGCGATGGCTCTCGGAAGATGAAGTTATTTACATTTTCCAGGTTAATAGGGAACTACAGCTTAAACCTCGAACACAAAACAATTACTTTTTCTAAGGACATTGCCTTAGTGTTTGCTTCTCCTGTGGAATTAATTGTGTGGGAGCTGACGGAGTTTTTACTTAAGAGTTCTTGTATTTGGATTGGTGATTGTGCGCTACAGGTTAGAGACGTATTTTTTGAAGATAGCTTCCAAGGCAGTGACGAACTTGAAGTTATCATGCTTTCACCCATAACCGTGTACCAAACACACATTAACAATGGGAAAAAGCATACAGTTTATTTTTCACCTTTTGAACCCACTTTTGAGCAACTGATAAAGAGTAACTTACAAAGAAAATGGCGGCTCGTTTACTGTGAAGATAATTTGGGCGATGAGTTCTCGATTTATCCCATAGAAGTTTCTACTCGTGATAAAAAAGTTATTCGCTTTCGTGATACTGTCATTGAAGGATGGATGGGTAGGTACACGTTAAAGGGCGATCCTCGCTTTATAAAGATGGGTTTGGACGCCGGGTTAGGAAGCAAGAATTCTCAAGGCTTTGGTCTGGCACTAGCTACAGATGGTCTGTTGTATAAGGTCTTGCTTCGTGACGATCATATGCCAAAGTTCGAGAAGGAGAGGTTAATCGCAGAGCCATGAGGTTAAAGGTTACGTTTGAAAGTGTTTCTGGCGACGATCTATTACTTCCGCTACATTACAATCAGGTATTGCAGGCGCTGTTTTATAATACGCTGTCCGAGGAGATTGCAAAGCAGTTGCACACGCAGGGTTTTCCTTTTGAGAAACGAAGGTTTAAACTATTCGTGTATTCTCGCATCCAGGAGAGAGCAAAGCATGACGAAAGAGGTTTGCTCAGATTTGGCCCTACTATAACACTGTACTTTTCTTCACCGGTCTTGGACCTCATACAGGATTTTGGTACCAACCTATTTACAAAATCAGAAGCATTAGTTTGGCACCAGAAGGTCAAACTTAGCTCTTTAGAAGTAGTAGCACCTCCGCAGATAACAAATGCGGTGTTGGTGAGAATGTTATCTCCTTGCACAATTTACAGCACAAAGGTAATTGAAGGGAAGCGACAAGTTTATTACTACCGGCCATATGAGGAACAATTCTCAATGCTTGTACGAGCTAACGCTATCAAGAAATACAAAGCATTCTTATCTATGAGAGGGGATAGTTTTGACTCAGGACGTATTGACAACATGAAACTTTCCATGATCCCTGCTAATTTCAGCATAAAGAGAAACGAGAAAATGGTTTATTTCAAAGATACAGTTATACGCGCATATACTGGTGTGTTTCAACTTAGCGGTGACACCGAGCTGCTTTGGATCACCTATGAAGCCGGACTCGGCGATAAAAACTCACAAGGTTTTGGGATGTGGGACGTTTATAAAACGCGAGAAGAAACTGGAAAAGGAGGTGCATTAGGTGCTTGAGGCAGTGGCAAGCATTGGAAGATTGACAAGCCAAGAAAGCAGTGGTTTGGATGATTTAGTAGATTCTGTAGTCAATGCTACGCATTTGGTGAAGCTGGTTGTAAAGAACATAGCAAGTGATGACTACTTTCTTGAAACAGAAGAATTCCGTAAAGAAACCCCGAGGAGGATTCTTCTAAAGAATATTAAAGGTCACGTTACCAACCCTTCCATTTCTTGCTCCATAACAGACTTTTCGGCGAAGACTTACTCGCTAAAAGTTTTGGGGTTTTGCGACCGTGTGCTTAGGGAAAGTGAGAATTTAGGTCTAGGTATGGATGAAATCTCTAAGATCGCAGAACTGAAGGAGTTTCTGCTAAGAAACGAGGTTCATTTAAAGGAAGAAGTAGAAGAGATCCGGAAGGAAATGGGTAGTAAAGCACGGCTTATCTTCACAGTAACGTTTATGGCCGATGACGATGAAGAAGTGTATCCGGCTGATGATCCGGTTTTTAGAAAGATATTCGTCGAGCTCATCAGCTTGGCAGAGAACAGGTTCAGCGGCCATGGAACTTGCAGCATCTGTGGTCAGAAGAGAGTGGTGCTTGGAGGTGTAAGTCCCTATAAGTTTTTTAATTTGGACAAACAAGGGTTCCTTTTCGGTTTTGATAAGAAATGGTCTTACAAGAATTTTCCCATTTGTCCGGAGTGCCTGCGTCATTTAAAGAATGGTAAGAGTTACGTAGAAAGCAAGCTTACTTACCAGTTTTATGGACGGTTGGATTATCGTTTAATTCCTCAAAGTTTCATGGGAGATGAAGTTCTTCTTGAAGTTCTCGAAACCCTCGAAGAACAAGCTTATAGGAGTTTAGGAGACAGGCGTTTTATAGCAAATTTCACTGCGGATGAGAGAGAGCTTGTGAAAACTGTACTAAAGGAGTGTGGTGACAGTGTCTCCTTTAACTTCTTGTTCATAGAAGTTATGAACGCTGCAGAGAAAATAAAGTATTTTATATCCGATGTTCTGCCATCTCGCATTTCCGTTCTACATGATGCCGCTCAATACGTGCATGATACTATGACGGCTGTACTTAAACCACAAGACCCTAATGACCGAAGGACTGACTTTGCATTCGGTACTATGGCTCGATTCTTTTACTCTGGAGACAGTTACAGTAAGCGGAAGCGTTCCGATAAGGAATTCCTAGATCTAGTAGACAGGGTATTTAAAGGTAGAAAAATTGATCGTACGTACTTTTTCGAAAGATTGTCACAGGGCATATCAAGAGCTTTTAAAGATGCCATTCAAGATAGTTCTAAGAAGAACGATTTCTACTTCGCCACTTTAGACGCTCTAAGAACAATGCTTTTTGTTAGTTATCTAAACTTGATTGGAGATAAAAGTGCGGAGGTGAATAGGGTGGATGAAAGAAAGTATGATTGGTTTTTTGAGCAGTTCCAAAGTAGTTTTTCAGAACCTTATGCAAAGGGACTTTTCTTGCTCGGTGCTGCATCTCAGCTTATAATCCAGGCACAAGAAGCCATGGGAAGATCTGGGTCCATAGCCTCGTCGCTCAAGGATCTAAGAATGAAAGAAGAAGATTTTAAAGAACTTGTACCAAAACTTAGAGCCAAAATTGATCAACTTGGAGCTTCTTTAGGAAGCCCGTCTGCTTCAGGTGTTGGTGGTAATGTTGGGGCACTACTGTACATGGCGAAAGATTATCTTACAGAAGCCTCATACTACATCTTGCAAGCTGGAGATTATTGGAATGCAAGCACTGGTGAACTGAACTTTTATTTCGCCTGTGGCATGAACTTGGCATGGGAGCCAAGGCGTAAAAAAGATGAAATGCAGGCTGCAGAGGAGGAGGAATGAGAAGTATGTTCAGTGGTAAAAGAGAGATTGTGTTTCTTTATGATGTAAGCTTTGCTAATCCGAACGGTGACCCCATTAACGAAAACAGACCGCGTATTGATGATGAAACGGATTTGCTTTACGTAACCGACGTCAGACTAAAGCGAACTATTAGGGATTACTTGCACGACTACAAAGGCAAAGAAATTTTCATTTACGGTGAGAAAGAAGACGGGAGACTCGTTACCAAAACTGAACGTGTTAAAAAAGACTATAACAATAACCCATACAAGGCTCTTGAGGAATGCATTGACTTAAGGTTGTTCGGTGCCACCTTTGCTCTAAAACCGTCCTCGAAGTCAACTGAAGAAGATAAAACTACTGGAGGAAATGTTTCCATAACTGGACCAGTTCAGTTTAAGTTTGGAAGAAGCCTCCACAAGGTCAAAGAGGAATACGTGAAAGGTACCACTGTCATGCCATCTGGTGAAGGCAGAGAACAGGGAACATTCACAGAAAAGTATCTAGTTCCTTATGCACTGATTAGCTTTTATGGGGTAGCTAACAATAGAGTCGCTGAAATAGAAGGTATCAACTTGACTGAAGAAGATTTGGACCTCATGTATGAAGCCATGTGGAACGGCACTAAGGTGCTGTTCACTACATCGAAGAGCCAAATGCCGAGGCTTCTAGCAGAAGTACGCTATCATGATGAAGATATGTTCTTGGGAGAACTGGACAAGTATTTAAAAATGGTAAGCGATAAGAGAGGCGAAGAAATTAGAGATCCTGACGAGTATAAATTGGAAATTGGCCCACTCGTGAGCCTTTTAGCGGATAATAAAGACTCAATAGCCAAGGTTCGCGTTTTGCAAGACGAAAGGCTAAAGACTGTTCTTGATGGCGAAGAGATTCAGCTGGCTGATGCTTTAAAACAGGCTGGGCTTGAAGTAGAACAGTTTTACTTTTCAGAGCCATGAAAGCGGTAGTGTTTGACATCTGGGGTGACCTTGCGCTTTTCCGCCGATTTGACACCAACACCTCCATGCTAACACACTCCTTTCCTCCACCTACGGCGGTTCTTGGAATGGTCGGCGCGATTTTGGGTTTGGATAGGGATATTTACATCCAGCAACTACAAGGGACAAGGATCGGCATAGAACTTCTTCACCCTGTTAAGAAAGTTCGAATGGCTCTGAACTACAAGAACACTAAGGGACGCGAATTGACCGGTAAAAAAGGGAGAACTCAAATACCCGCGGAGTTCATTAAAGACCCGGCATACCGGATCTATATCGTGAACGATACTGTCCAACAAGATTTGGTTACAATGCTTAAGGAACATAAGAGTGTGTTCACTTTGTCTTTAGGGCTTAGTGAACTTTTAGCAAACTTCCAGTATGTGGGCACATATCCATGTGAATTTAGTAGTGGCAGACAACTTGTGAGTAGCGTTGTACCAACCTCAGTGGTAGAAAGCATTGACTTCTTTGCGCAGGAAGGTAAGCCAAAGCGAATGGTTAAGGAACGGGTACCGGTGAGCATGGCTCCTGATAGAACAGTGACTCGATACGAAGACGTTGTTGTAGAGGAAAATGGCGAAATGATTAGCGGGGTTTTTAAAGAGGTTTTTGTCGTAGGAGAAAAGGCTGTTGTGTTCTTCTAATAGTACTGAGGATAGGCTCAATCTTTATTCACACCCGGGCAAATTGCTTCAGCAACACTTAACTAGAGTCGCTCTCATCGCTCAGGAAATTGTGAAACAGTATTATCCAGCGGGGAATGATGACTATCAAGAAATGTTAAATGCCGCACGCATGATCGGGCTAATTCATGATATTGGTAAAAGTACCAAGTATTTCCAAGAATATTTGCTTGGCTATAGATCAAAATCTGGATTAAGTCAGCACTCAAAGTTGTCTGCTCTTGTGACCTACTATTTGTTCAAAGAGGAAGTCGATCGGAACAATAAAGACATCAGCTTATTACTAAATGCTTATGTGAGTGTTCTCAAGCATCACGGTAATTTAGATGATGTTAGCAATATGCTTCTTTTTGAAAAGAACGATCAAAACTTACTTCTGCAGCAAGTGGAGAGTATTGAAGAAGAAAAACTAAATATTCTAACCCAAAAGATAGGTCTACCTTTAAACAAGAGTTCTATAAAAGAGTGGATTAACAGCTTTTATGAAGAAGCAAATTTCTTTAGAGGTAGGGTGAGGCGGTATCTGCGAAACAGTGATTTAAGCACTTACATAAGAATGGCCTTTCTGTATTCGGTTCTTTTGGAAGCTGATAAAGATGAGGTGGTCCTAGGTTCAATACCTCCTAGGGCCACACTCAAGATTACTCCTGTAGAAGTTCAAAAGTATGCTTTACAGCTAAAGCCTACCCCTTTAAGTCAGTTAAGGAATAAAGCGCAGCAGGATTCTTTGGACTCTTTTAAAAAGCTGTGCACCGATGGCGACAAAAGAATCTTTTATTTGACTTTACCGACAGGCTTGGGCAAGACACTTACGAGCATGGCACTGGCTTTTTACCTAAAGCAGAGATTAAAGGAAGAGAAAGGGCAGGATTTTCATATCATATATGCCTTACCATTCATCAGTATTATCGAAGACAATGCTAAGGCCATAAGTGAAATGCTAACTTCTCTGGGAGTCAAGGTCGATTCTACTATCCTACTTCAAGATCACCATCTATCCGACCCAATTTACACTGTCAAAAACGGCTGGGATGAGGAAGTGGAGTATGACTCAGCTGCATCCCAGATCCTCACTGAAGGATGGAACAGCGAGCTGGTAATAACTACTTTTGTCCAGTTTTTCCAATCTCTGATTTCCTACAGAAATCATGACCTAAGAAGATTTCACAAATTTGCCAAGAGCATAATCATACTAGACGAGGTTCAAGCCATACCAGTAAAGTACTGGAAATTGACCGATGAGCTAATTAAGCGAATAACGGAAGAATTAGATTGTTATGTAATTTTTATGACTGCTACCAAACCTATTTTGTTGTCGTCTGGTTCAGAAATAGTTGAAAGTGATATATACAGAAGTCAGCTAAACAGATATATTCTTGACTGTTCAGATCTGTGCAAGGAAACTAAGGAACTAAGCGATTTTTCCACAGAGATAATGTCTTTAGATATCAAGAATAAGCGACATGCTTTTGTATTCAATACAATATCGGAAGCAGAAGAGTTTTTTGGTAATCTGCGCGAAGCAGGTGTCGCTGATGATTTTACTTTCCTTTCTGGACATGTCATTCCCAAGGAGCGTTTTGAGAGGATTCAAAGGTTAAAGGAAGGCTGTTACAGAAACTTGGTTTCCACCCAAGTTATTGAAGCTGGTGTAGACCTCGATTTTGACACTCTTTTCCGCGACTTAGCACCCTTGGATTCTATCGTGCAGTCGGCAGGACGATGCAACCGCCATGCGAAATCACGCGGCACCGTTAAGGTCGAGAAGCTTGCCAGAGATGGGAAGGTGTTTGCTGGTCAAATTTACGACAGAATTCTCCTTGACATCACAGAAAGGTTGTTGAGTGGAAAACGGTTTTCGGAAACTGAACTTGCTTCGGTTTTTGATGAATATCAACAGGCATTGGTCCGAAGAAAGGACGTGGAAGGAAGTTCAGATGCCATAATGGAGAGCTTAAAGAAACTACGCTTTGATGGCCCCGCGGAACAGAGCCCCATAAGTAGCTTTAGAGTTATCGAAGAGGATTATCCGCGGTTAGAAGTTTTTGTCCCTGTGGATGAAGATGGAGAAAGGCTCTTTGCCAAGTACATGGAGATAAGAGCAAATGAAGATCCTTTTGAAAGGATGCATGCTTTTCAAAGGATAAAACGCGATTTTTACTTGTACGTAGTTTCCGTTCCTTTTAGGCTTGACAATATCCCGCCGCAGTTCACTCCTTATGAAACAGAGCGGTACCAGGGAGTTCTTTATATACCTCCTGGTAACCTTCATGATTATTACGACTCCATAACGGGTTTCAAAACGGTAGGTGCTACTAGGCTATGGTAGGAGAAGTAAGAATTTCTGGAACAATCGTAAATAGTTATGTAAACTGCCCCAGGGAGGCATGGTTGCAGGCTCACAAGATCATTCCTTTTCAAGACGATGAACTGCTTGAAATGGGTAGGCTTATTAACGAAAATGCCTATGCTCGCGATATGAGGAAAATAATCCTTGATAACATCGAGATCGATCTTATAAATGGTAAAGAAGGCAATATCCTCATTGGTGAAGTGAAAAAGTCGTCGAAATCTGAAGAAAGTGCTAGACTCCAACTCCTTTTTTACATGTATGAACTTAAGAAGCGAGGAATCAGCGTTAACGGGGTTCTTTTGTTCCCTAAAGAGAAAAAGCGGGTTTACGTGGAACTCGGAGAAGAAGAAATAGAATTGTTGAATCAGCTCATAGCAACCGTACTTGACACTATAAACAAGCCTTACCCTCCTAAAGGAAATCAAAAAAGGTGTGGGCCCTGTGCTTATAGGGAGTTTTGTCAATCGTGAGTAGGCCAATATACATTTTCCAAAGTGGCAGACTGGCTAGAAAGGCAAATACGGTTTATTTCGAGAATGGCGAAGGTGTTAAGCGCTACATTCCCGTCGAAAACACAAGTGAAATCTATCTCTTCGGAGAAATCGATTTGAACAAAGAGGCTTTAGAGTTCTTTGCAAAAAACGAGATTATTCTGCACTTCTTTAACTATTATGAGTATTACGTAGGAAGCTTTTATCCTCGTGAGCACTATAATTCCGGGTACATGATAGTTAAGCAGGTCGAACATTACCTTAACCCGCAGAAGCGTTTGATGTTGGCAAAACGTTTCGTTGAAGGAGCTGGAGCAAACATCCAAAAAGTACTTTCATATTATCTGAGACGTGGGGCTGACGTTTCAAGTCAACTGAAAGTAGTCGCAGATTTGGTTAAGAATATAGATGATCAGCCAGACGTGCCAAAACTTATGGCATTGGAAGGTAAGATGCATGAAACTTACTATGAAGCGTTTCCTAAGATCGTGGAGCAGGAAGAGTTTGAATTAAAGAGGAGAACTAGAAGACCACCTAAAGACAGCATTAATGCACTTGTAAGCTTTGCCAATTCGCTAGTGTACAGCAGTGTTTTGTCTAGCATTTACAAGACCCATCTGGATCCTCGTATAGGCTTTTTGCATGAAAGCAATTTTAGGAGCTTCTCTTTAAACTTGGATGTGGCTGAGATATTTAAGCCCATCATAGCTGATCGTGCTGTTTTCAGTGCAATCAACAAGCAAATAATAGATACAGCCGACTTCGAGAAGCGCTTGAATGGCATTTACTTAAACGAAAGTGGGGCTAAAAAGTTTGTTCAAGTGTTTGATGAAAAACTGCAGTCTACGTTGAACTACAAGAAGATCAAGAGAAATGTATCCTACAAGACGTTGATAAGACTAGAACTTTATAAACTCGAGAAGCACTTCATGGGTGAAGATATATACAGGCCTTTTGTGGCAGAGTGGTGACTAGTTGATATGTATGTGATAATGGTCTACGATGTTGGCGAAGAACGCGTTGGGAAGGTTCTAAAGACGGGGAGGAAGTATCTTACATGGATTCAGAATTCTGTTTTTGAGGGACAAATTACAGAATCGAAGTTGGAGAAACTCAAGACGGAACTTAAGAAGATAATAGAGCCAGAAAAGGATAGTATCATATTCTTCAAACTTAGAGAAGCCTACTTGACGAAAAAAGAGATTATTGGTCGAGAAAAGAATGACACCTCTAACATCATATAAAAATCTGTCGACCCCAGATAATGCAAAAAACCTGGGACTTCGACAGAATGCACTGATTCAGCAACAGCACCGAGGAATCCAATACTTCATGGTAAAATCTTTCGTAGAAGGGGCTCCGTCAGTGAGGAAGGAGTTTTATGAAAGAAGCGCTTTGCTACATGGACGGTGGCTGTTTCTAGCTTACCTACAAGGGATTGAAACACCGCTGGAAATATGGGATATTGAAAGATGGGACAAAGTTTCTAGCTTACCTACAAGGGATTGAAACCAAGATTGAACTTATCATTGATGCAAAGGACAATTCGTTTCTAGCTTACCTACAAGGGATTGAAACGCATCTCTGTGTACCTGCTCGTGGCATTCATGGCATAGTTTCTAGCTTACCTACAAGGGATTGAAACCAGCCTCCGCACTTCTCTCAGCTACCACTCCAATATGTTTCTAGCTTACCTACAAGGGATTGAAACTAGTTCTAAGTACTGGCGTTGACCCTGTCTTTTCATGTTTCTAGCTTACCTACAAGGGATTGAAACTAAATTTCTTAACTCCTTCATACATCCTTACAAACGCGTTTCTAGCTTACCTACAAGGGATTGAAACTCTACATAGCGAAAATAGGACAAAGGCAATCTTGGGTTTCTAGCTTACCTACAAGGGATTGAAACATGATTCCAATATCTTAGACAGCATGCCCTCCGCTTGTTTCTAGCTTACCTACAAGGGATTGAAACAAGGACGCTAAAAGCAAGACTTTAGCACAGTTTATTGTTTCTAGCTTACCTACAAGGGATTGAAACCCATTTCGAAGAAGTGATTTTCGATAAGGAGTATGTGTTTCTAGCTTACCTACAAGGGATTGAAACGGTACTCCATTGCAGGGTGTGGCGAGTGTAATAAAGTTTCTAGCTTACCTACAAGGGATTGAAACTCCAGCCAACCATCTCAAATACTACGATTCCCGCCTGGTTTCTAGCTTACCTACAAGGGATTGAAACTCTTTGTGAAACACCTTTTATTGCCAGCTCCACTTTGTTTCTAGCTTACCTACAAGGGATTGAAACGTACCAGCTGAGATGTTACAAAGCTTAGTTAAGGTTAGTTTCTAGCTTACCTACAAGGGATTGAAACAAACGCAGAGATGAGCTGAAGGACATAATCCTTGGGTTTCTAGCTTACCTACAAGGGATTGAAACCCATACATCCTAACAAACCACTTCTCGCCTTCTTCTGGTTTCTAGCTTACCTACAAGGGATTGAAACGGGCTATCGGAGATATGAATGTAGAATTGTCAAAGGGTTTCTAGCTTACCTACAAGGGATTGAAACGAGCGTGCTTTCGCTGAAGGCAACATGCATGAGCAGGTTTCTAGCTTACCTACAAGGGATTGAAACCAATCCATGACGCCGAGGAAGAGGTGCAGGCAGAGAGTTTCTAGCTTACCTACAAGGGATTGAAACTTTTACCCTTGAGACACTTTACTGACACTTTGAAAAGTTTCTAGCTTACCTACAAGGGATTGAAACCTGAACCCGAATTGTTCCGCTAGCTGTCCGTAGCTTGTTTCTAGCTTACCTACAAGGGATTGAAACTCCCGCAACCCGATTTGCTTCACCAACTCTGTTTGAGTTTCTAGCTTACCTACAAGGGATTGAAACTCACATCCACAAAATCCTTCATAATTAACCTGCGTAGTTTCTAGCTTACCTACAAGGGATTGAAACTTTTGTCTGAAATTGTGTATTGGTACAGGCCAGAAGTGTTTCTAGCTTACCTACAAGGGATTGAAACTGTGGTTGGAAGCTTTGTAAATAATTCCACAGTTACGTTTCTAGCTTACCTACAAGGGATTGAAACCGATGTATATCGCAACGATAAGTCGTTGCCGTATTGGGTTTCTAGCTTACCTACAAGGGATTGAAACTACGCCATGCTTTTCAATTCTTGGTTATACGACTCGCGTTTCTAGCTTACCTACAAGGGATTGAAACATCCATTTGCAGGAGAAGTTTATTTCGTCAAGTACAGTTTCTAGCTTACCTACAAGGGATTGAAACTAAAGAAGACAGAAAGGAGGAGAGAGCATGAAAACGGTTTCTAGCTTACCTACAAGGGATTGAAACAGGCCCGGCACAAACAACGGGTTAAGGCCTAGCACGGGTTTCTAGCTTACCTACAAGGGATTGAAACTGCGTTCGCTCATTCGTTCTCTCACACATACTTCGTGTTTCTAGCTTACCTACAAGGGATTGAAACTACTAACATCACACAGAACTAAGAGTAATCCACGTGGGTTTCTAGCTTACCTACAAGGGATTGAAACGCAACTATATCTATTCTAGGTTTTGGGTATGCCATAACGTTTCTAGCTTACCTACAAGGGATTGGAACTCTGTACAGCTTGTTCGTCCTCTTTCCTCTCTGCATGTTTCTAGCTTACCTACAAGGGATTGAAACAATAATCTACAGTACGGGAGAAGAAGCAGTGGTAAGTTTCTAGCTTACCTACAAGGGATTGAAACAAGCTTTTGGCTATTACGTAGCCATCAGCTATTAAGGTTTCTAGCTTACCTACAAGGGATTGAAACAGGTGCAAGCCAAAAGTCTGTACCACCGCAATAACGTTTCTAGCTTACCTACAAGGGATTGAAACTCCAGACAAGCCAGCAACAAAGGCGGAAGTAGCAACGTTTCTAGCTTACCTACAAGGGATTGAAACACGTTGATGGCTCTGACCCAGTGTGCCAATATATCAGTTTCTAGCTTACCTACAAGGGATTGAAACCGGTAAGGTTTGACAAGAATCTTGTGCACATGAACAGTTTCTAGCTTACCTACAAGGGATTGAAACTCGAACGAGAGGTACTGAACAAGTTGTACGCTGAGCGTTTCTAGCTTACCTACAAGGGATTGAAACAGAGCCCTAAAAATGGTCGTCTGGTCCCAGAACGGGGTTTCTAGCTTACCTACAAGGGATTGAAACCATTTGACCCAACAGGTATGTACCTAGCTGTAGCTCGTTTCTAGCTTACCTACAAGGGATTGAAACCCCACCCGACAACTGGAGCATAGACATCATATACAGTTTCTAGCTTACCTACAAGGGATTGAAACCACCAAATTGAAGTACAAATGGCAAGGCAAGAAACAGTTTCTAGCTTACCTACAAGGGATTGAAACACATGCTGATCGCAACGTGCTCAGCGTACAACTTGTGTTTCTAGCTTACCTACAAGGGATTGAAACAAGCTAGCTGTGGCACGCCATCTGCCCATATTACAGTTTCTAGCTTACCTACAAGGGATTGAAACATGTGTCCCCTTAACACTTCCCTCTCGCCACAAAAAAGTTTCTAGCTTACCTACAAGGGATTGAAACGAGACTAAGAAAGAATTAGCTCGCATAGCGGTAATGGTTTCTAGCTTACCTACAAGGGATTGAAACTGTTCGAGCCTGTACCCTGAACGTTAACACCCAAAAAGTTTCTAGCTTACCTACAAGGGATTGAAACGCTGTTCAGGCGTTAATTTTTGAACAGCTAAAGCAAGTTTCTAGCTTACCTACAAGGGATTGAAACGCTAAAAGAGAAAGGAGGCTTACAGCTAACGTTACGGGTTTCTAGCTTACCTACAAGGGATTGAAACTGGCGAACGCAGCTGGGCGCTTGCGGTTCGGGATGAGTTTCTAGCTTACCTACAAGGGATTGAAACCTGCATTCATGGCCGTGGACGAGGCAGCTAACGCATGTTTCTAGCTTACCTACAAGGGATTGAAACTGGTGGGTACGTGGATACCTTCCGAGAAAGCGAAAGAAGTTTCTAGCTTACCTACAAGGGATTGAAACTACCCAATTTTGCTGTATTTTGCGTTTTGACGATATTGTTTCTAGCTTACCTACAAGGGATTGAAACACAACTATTCCGCATTCACATTCCCGCAACATTAGTGTTTCTAGCTTACCTACAAGGGATTGAAACTTTTGGTTGGTAACTTAGTTGCAGACCCAGAATTGCGTTTCTAGCTTACCTACAAGGGATTGAAACTTTTACATCCCCTCCTTCTCATAAAATGCTTGCAAGTTTCTAGCTTACCTACAAGGGATTGAAACCTGTGTTTAGTGCAGATGATATAAACGCGTCAAGAGAGTTTCTAGCTTACCTACAAGGGATTGAAACTATGTTTAGGCGTTCATATATTCATGCATTGTATATGGTTTCTAGCTTACCTACAAGGGATTGAAACTGTCTACACCTCCTCGTTTCATACTTGTATATTACCGTTTCTAGCTTACCTACAAGGGATTGAAACTACCTTCATAAATCGCTTTTCAGTAGGACCGAGGTAGTTTCTAGCTTACCTACAAGGGATTGAAACCCTAACACAGTCAGCATTTCTTTCAGGAACTGTTTTGTTTCTAGCTTACCTACAAGGGATTGAAACATTAGCAAACAAGGTGCACACGATTATGTTTATTGTGTTTCTAGCTTACCTACAAGGGATTGAAACATACATTGCAATGCATCAAATGACTCGTCAGCCCATGTTTCTAGCTTACCTACAAGGGATTGAAACTCTACATCTATAAGCTTGCCATCTTCTACGCGTACGGTTTCTAGCTTACCTACAAGGGATTGAAACTTTGTAGCACCATTCACCAACAGGTTGGAATACTCCGTTTCTAGCTTACCTACAAGGGATTGAAACACAGATGGGATAGAGAAGGCGGCGGCAATAGGTGTTGAGTTTCTAGCTTACCTACAAGGGATTGAAACAGAAATGGTGGGCTTCGGTTAAAGTCTGGGCATCTTCGTTTCTAGCTTACCTACAAGGGATTGAAACCCGTTACGCCGAAGGAATATATGCGTGTTGGAAGAGAGTTTCTAGCTTACCTACAAGGGATTGAAACACCACATAGGTGTTGACATACCGAAAAATATGATACAGTTTCTAGCTTACCTACAAGGGATTGAAACCCGCAGCTTTTGCCTTACCTTCGAAAAGCTCGGTTAAGTTTCTAGCTTACCTACAAGGGATTGAAACGCTGATTGTACGAGAGGGTACAGCTAAAAAGTATAAGGTTTCTAGCTTACCTACAAGGGATTGAAACATTTTAGCAACGTAGAGCTATTAGAGAGCAGGGGGGAAGGTTTCTAGCTTACCTACAAGGGATTGAAACCTAACATACACAATTTAAATCAAGGAGGTAGTTTGGTGTTTCTAGCTTACCTACAAGGGATTGAAACAGAATCAGACATATTCAAAATCTTGGGTGATTGTAGAGGTTTCTAGCTTACCTACAAGGGATTGAAACAGAGTATAGGAGCGCATTTTTCAAAAAACTTTTAGGCGTTTCTAGCTTACCTACAAGGGATTGAAACTGAATACTTCTTGCTCTTCGTCGCTCTCTTCTATACCGTTTCTAGCTTACCTACAAGGGATTGAAACAGAAGTTTTATAAAAGCAAAGCGTGGGAAGAAACGAGTTTCTAGCTTACCTACAAGGGATTGAAACTATACTCCCTAACTCTTCCCAACAATACCTCGTCGGGTTTCTAGCTTACCTACAAGGGATTGAAACATCAATTCCTTAAATCCTTGTTTCGGCCTAATTAAAGTTTCTAGCTTACCTACAAGGGATTGAAACTTATGATTGCTGTACATTGAATCGCCATAACTATCCAGTTTCTAGCTTACCTACAAGGGATTGAAACTTGGAGGAACTGGAGGATTAGTCCTCCAGTTAAAAAGTTTCTAGCTTACCTACAAGGGATTGAAACTGAAGATTGGTGAGTCGTACAACCAGGAATTGAAAAGTTTCTAGCTTACCTACAAGGGATTGAAACTATGATGGTGGAACAGCGTGTTAAAGACATAGCGTGGTTTCTAGCTTACCTACAAGGGATTGAAACTTCTCCCACAGCTTCCTTGCGTCTTCTGGATGCGTCGCGTTTCTAGCTTACCTACAAGGGATTGAAACTGTGCGAAGGTGGAACAGGAAGCATCAGAAAATAGCGTGTTTCTAGCTTACCTACAAGGGATTGAAACATTAAGCCTGGGATGGTGCTGACAATTGGTTGACGTAGTTTCTAGCTTACCTACAAGGGATTGAAACATTGATGTAGCGCACATGTTTGTAAAACCTTTAACAAACAACAGCTGTTCTCAGTATGACTTGCAGTTTGCTTTATATCCAGAATACGTAGAACAATTAGGAGAAAGCTTCACCTTTGCAGATGCTTATAAACTTGTGCAGAAAAAACTTACCAGTGAAATTACTAAAGAAGAGAGGAAAGTAAAAGCTGGGCTTGAGCAGTTAAGCCATGTGTAGGATAAATAAAGGGTTTACTTTAATAGAACTCATGCTTGTAGTAGCAGTAATCGTGCTACTGGTAGCCGTGGTTATTCCTATGTATAGGGACTATACAGAAAGAGCTAAGCAAGCAAGTTTTTGTGCAACAGTCCATAACATAGAAACACTGCTATACCGCTGGCGTGCAGAAAAATTAACTGACAGCTATCCTACGTTAGATGAATTAAATACCCTTTTAACAAGTGCAACTTATTTTACTACAGAACCGATTAACCCATATACCAATAAATCACTTGTTATTACAGCTACGCTTACAGACAAAGAAGGCAGTATAAGCTACACCAAAACACCTACAGGCTACATCTTAGAAAGCAGCCCTGCATGTGGTAGATAGTGTTAGTAGTGTTGACATAATTGTCACAATGTATCATACTAATAGTGTAATGAATTGAAAGGAAGCTAAACAAATGGCATTATGGAAAGAAATAGTGAATACGGAGGAAAATGCAAAGTCCTTAATTGACGAACATTTAAGAGC